>WLWH01000033.1_pt1 | contig 114201 bp, 106 predicted proteins | sample 6712741 | NCBI WGS metagenome assembly WLWH01 (sample SAMN12718694, study PRJNA515312) | sponge metagenome | isolation source: marine sponge | host: Mycale hentscheli | place: New Zealand: South Island, Marlborough, Capsize Point | collected 2003-05-01 | reverse complement strand
GTAGACCAGCTTATAGGGTTCCCTGAACGTGGCAGTCAATTTATGACAGGGAAAGGTGGAGCAAATGCTACATATAATAAAGTGGTGCAACTTAATGCAGCAGGGACTTTTGTTGCAGACATTACTGTATCAGCAGCAAGTAGAAACCCTCTTACATCTTTTGGGTTTAGCACTAATGTAGTTAATGAGTCTATTGCATGGTGCAGTATAAGAAGAGATGAAGCAGGAGACCTTGTTAAGCATTGGGGGATGCACATTCACCAAGTAACTGGCAGTGTTGGTGTAGGGGTTACTTATGTTATAGAAATATGGGATGGTGCTGCATGGGCAGGAGTAGGAGTAGAATCTGTAAGCATGAATGAGCAGTACAGATATGCTAATAATATATGCCTCAGGTCAAACTCTTCAGAGCAGTTAAGGTTTGGGATTTCTCCATCTACTGCATGGGGTTTAGTAACTATAGATGGACAGTCCGGGTACTGGGCAAGATTAAGAATTGCAACTTTAAGCAGTTTGGCTACTCCTCCTGTATTTACACAATTTATGCTTTCTCCAAGTCACATGATGTGGAACAAAAATGGAATGCAAGTAGCACATGGTTTAGCTCTGTACCGCAAGACATTATTTGGTAGTGGTAATACATGGGGGGGAGGTAACTCTACATCTGACTATACCGTGACTGTAGGAAATGGTGTTGTAGGAGAACAAGAGTGGACACATAAAGTTATAAAGGCAAGAATGAATAATTCTGCCGATTATATTAATTTTCAATTTACTATACCGGGAGGAATGTGTACTGCCTATCCTGTACGGTTTAAATTGCTATATAGTAGTGGAGGACCTATTGCAAGCTTTGATATGACTATGGGATTTTTGCCTACAGAGGTGCTTAATAACGATATTGCTGACCCTGCAGGTGGATTAGTGCCTATTCCTCGGACTACTGCTGTAGCCTATAATGTTAATCCTGCACAGGTAGTGCAGCTTACGGGACTGGCATCATCAGCAGCGACTATATCTTCAGCAGTATTTGATGGATTAGAGATTGATAGCTACTATGAGGATGATATGATGATAATGCAGATAGGGTTGGACACAAGTACTACCTTAGATATTTGGGCATTGATAATTGAGGGAGTAAGTTATTCAGCAGGAAAGATATTATAAATTAATCAGTTATAATCAATTATAAACAATGGATTTTACATTATTATTACAAAGGTTTGCAGAACAGTCTCCACTTATTATGGGCTGTGGTGTTGTAATTTGGCAGCTTTTAAAAATGTATAAAGAAGAAAAAGCTTTACTAAGAATAGAGCGGCAAGAATGTCAAAAAGAAATTAAAGAGCTTATTGAAAATCATACTGTAGAATTAAGAGAGCTTAATAAATACACAAGAGAGCGTGATTTAGAAACTCAGGAAAGTTTAAACGGAGCTGTTGTTGCAATAGAGTCTATACATCAGCTTATTAATAATAAATTTAGGTTATTAGATTAAAACTAAATATTATGTTAAAGCAAGAAGTAGATCACGATCAAATTTTAAGAGATTTTATTAAGAAGCAGAAAAAAAGAATAAAAAAACTTAAAGAGAAATGCAATAAAAAATTAGATAAAAAATGAATATTCTACAAGATATCTTAGGATTGTTTAAAAGGAAAAAGATAGTTAAGACTTTACAATCTAATGACTATATACCTTTAGGAACTTTTAAAAGTAAAAAAGAAGCTTTAAAGCCCAATCCTAAAATGGAAAGTGTTATAATTTCTGCTGCAAATTTAAAAAATTATGTAGGAGGAGGTGGTGGTGGTGAAGATTTAGCTGCTACTCTTGTAGCTGGTAATACAACTGGTGGAACAAATTTAGAAATAACAGCAGCAGATAAGATAGTTGCAATTAATACAGATACTGCTAAAAATGTAACAGTTGATTTTGGTTTAACAGCAGCTAATAGATTTTTTGCAGTTACAACAGATAATGAAGCATATTTAACATCATATTTAACATTAACAAATACAGCAGCTTATTTAGGTGATGATAATGCACTATTATCTATTTTAGGTGGAAATGTTAATATTGATAAGGGTACTTTTAGAATTAAAGATGGAACATTCTTTGCTTCAACAGCTTTAACAACTTTAACAGCAAATAGAACTTATACATTTCAAGATGCAAGTGGAACTGTTGCTTTTCTTTCTGATGTTACAGGAGGAGGAGGATATATACAAACAGCAACAACAGTAAATGCTACTCCATTTTTGCTTACTTCATCAAAAGCTATAGACACTAATTCTGTTCAATCTTTTGTAACAAGAGTTACTGCTATAGCAACAGCTACAGGAGATGTATGGTGCCATGAATTTAGAGGTGCTATAAAACAATTTGGAGGTGTCACTTCTATTGTTGATACAGTAACAGATGAAATGATAGCAGAAGATGTTGCTACAGCAGCATGGGGAGCAGCAGTTACAGCAGTTCCAGGTTCTATGTCTATAACAGTAACAGGAGCAGCAGTTAATATTAAATGGAAATCTAAAACTATATTTAGTGAAATAGTGATATGATAATTAAGAACTTAAGCATAAAAAATTTAAAGTACACAAAAGGGCAAGAATTGCCTTTTGGATTAATAACAAGTGGACTTGTTTTAAATTTAGATGGTTTCTATAGTTCATCTTTAGCAGAAGGGGGAAGCACGTGGAATGACCTTACAAGCAACAACTATGATGGTACTATGCTTAATGGTGCTTCATATACTACAGACAATGGTGGAGGGTTAACATTTGATGGTTTAGATGACACTGTTGACTTAGGAGATATTCTGGATGGAGTTTTAGCAGGAACAAGTCCTACTTATACAATTCAAGCTTGGATAAAATTTGATGCATTAGCAGATAATGTTCCTTATGCTTTTTTTACTAAGTATGGATCAGGTAACAATAGACAGCTTCTTGTACTTGTAAGAAATATAACAGCTCAAAGTTATGGAGGCATTAGGCTTGAACATATTCCTTATACAAGTCCAGGTCTTGTAGGAAGCCTTCCAAGTGCAAGAGTTGTGCGTACAAGTGGTCCAACTACAATAGAATCTTCTAAGATACACAATCTTACTATTGCATTTGATGGTTCTATAAATACAAACGATGGGTTAGATAGACCAACATTTTATATAGATGGAGTATTACAAAGTAAAGTTCTTGCTGCTTCATCTAACCCCTTAACAAATATTTTTCAGCCAACAAGTACCAAAGTTGCGCTTAATGGATTTATAGGAACAGGAACAATTCCAACATTTCCATTTGCAGGAGCTACTCATCAGACATTAGTCTATGATAGAGTTCTTACGCAAGAAGAAGTAACACAAAATATTAATGTTTTAAACGGTAGATACAATGTCACATAGTTATGAAAATAGAGATACTATAATTTTTAATGTTAGTGAACTATCAAAAATAGACTATACTCAGGTTTATGAAACAGAAGATGTTAGAAGGTCGGTAGATCAAACTAAAGCATTTGTTAAGTGGCACCATGGTAGTCCACCTGATTTCCTTGATGACCTAACAACAAAAGAAGGGCCATATACATATGAGGAAATGATACAAATATTATTAACACCCGAATGGCTTGAACCATTTATAGTATAAAATAATAAACAATGGGATTAAGAACAATATTAAAAACAGCAGGACATTGGTTAAAAGGTTCTATAGTTAAAGTAGATTCTGAGATTCAGTTTGATACAACAACTAACCCTGAGATAGACTCTACAGGAGGAGACTTTGTATGGAATACACAAACTTCAAGTGCTAATTCTTGGAAATTACGTGATCCTGGAACTACAGAAGATATTATAATTACAGATACTGATACAAAAACATTTACACTTCATTCAAGCTATACTGCAAGTGGGTTTTATAAATTTAACACAATAGCAAAAGCTATAAATTATACAGCAGTTGATAATGATTTTGTTTTAGTTACAACAGGAGTAAGTACTATAAATATAACATTACCTTCTGCTGCAATTGCAAATCAACAAATATCAGTTAAAAAAATTGATGCTGCTGTAGGTATTGTTGATATACTTACTTTTGGAGCTGAAACTATTGATGGTAACAGTAATCAACAATTAGCAGATCAATATGCTGTAATTACTCTTATAAGTGATGGAAGTGAATGGTTTGTTAAATCTGCACAACCTCCATTATAAGATTTAAAAAAGTACCCTATGAAAAAAACAATGAAGTATTATAAGTCTGCTAAAGGCAAAAAAAGTTATAAGAAGAAGCTTAAGGAAGATGTTAAGAGGAGTACAAGTAAGGCAGGATTAAAGAAGAGAGCTGAGCTGAAGAGGATAAGGAATAAAGCTAAGGCAGATGGGAAGGACATAGTGAACAAAGACTATGACCATGCTACTAAGCGTTTTGTAGACCCTTCTAAGAATAGAGGTAGGACAGGAGAGGGTGCAAGAAAAAAGAAGAGTGTTACTAAAAAGAAAACTACAGCAAAAAAAGTTTCTAAGAAGAAAACAACTAAAAAGAAATAGTTTATTATATAACCAATTAAAATATCAATATTATGCCTGCAAAAAAAAATCAATCAATGAGATCTAAAAGTACTACATCTTATAAGAAAGGTGGCTCTATGAAAAATCAAAAAGTGCATCCTCTAAAGTATTTCATTGACCAGAATCAAAAAAGAATTGTAAAAGCACAAACTGGCTTTGAAGTTACACCTAATCATGAAGCTACTCATTCATCCATTACACCAAAACAACCCAAAAAAATAAAAAAAGAGAATAGTTATTTTACAACACCAACTGAAGTAAGAGCAAAAATAAACCCAAAATCAAAACCGAAAAAGAAAAGCTATAATTCAAAAAGTAAAAGTAAAAGTATGTGGAAAAGTATAAAAAAAAGGATGTGATGAAAAAGAAAAAAAAGAAAAAATCTGCATGTGGAGCTAAGACAAAAAAATCTTTTCAAGCAGGTATGAGTATTGGACGTAACATGAAGAAGAAGAAAAAGAAAAAATAGTGCCCCTATTAAGGGCACTATCTTAAATCTAATCAAATAATTCTAATTCTTCCATATCATCAATCTGTAAATTATCAGAACTTGTTACAGGTGACTTACCTAAAACTTTAGTTGTCATAAACCTGTGAAATTCTTTAGATTTCTTCATCCAGTTTTTAGGATGTGAAGATTTAAGAGAATGTGTAACATGGTTATAAAAAGACCAGGCGGATTCATGATCTGCATCATAATCAAAAGAAGGTTTTTTCATTTCTTGCTTGATTATATTTAATTGTTGGTTATTAATAATCTCTTCTTCTATATATAGTAAGCCAGCAAGGGCACATTGCTCTTGAAACGTTAATTGTTTCTGCATCATATTAAATTTATCATTGTTTATATTTGTAAATATATTATCCGCTTGGCTAATTTGATTATTAACTTGCTGTATGATATCTACATATGCAGTTCCCGTGTGTTTTCTACCATAGCTTATGTCTCCTGATACCATAAGATTAGAACATACCATAACATATGCCCCTACTGCACATTGAAATCTAACTGATTTGTCATAAGAGTTTGTCCATCCAAACATCATTCCTGTATCAGAAAAATCATTTTTATTTTTAAGGTATAAAACTCCTTGTGCAACATTAGCTGATTTGTTAGCTTTATAAGTTTCTCTAATTATTTGAAAATTGTTTTTTCTTAATGATTTTCTTGTAAGTTTGATTACATCCCCATGAGGAACTACCGTATAAGATTGTCCATGGTGAGGAAGGGTTGCATTTTTTAGATAGCTTTCTGATACTTCTGTTGGTTTTTTAAATCCCATTACTTATTGTTTTTGTTAATAATGTCAAGGCATTCAAGTGCCTTAATTTTTATTTGTTTTGCCTTTTGTACTGTCTGATGTGGGTTATTAGACTCCATTAGCGCAGCCTTACTTACTATGCTGCTTAATTTCTTGACTAATTTATCCCAATCTTCTTTGGAGAGGACTAATTTTTCCTGTTCTGTTTTTTCCATCTTTATATAGTTTTTAGATTCATTCATTTTTTTGGTTTTGCTTATGAATGTCTTCTCCCATTCCTTTGCCCCTGTAAAGTCTATATTCTGATTTTTTTTCATAATGTTGTTTTGTTTTCATTTAATATATTTAATACGGTTTATAAATTCTTTCATCTTATACTTGTGATACTCTTCTAACATTTCTGCTACTTTTTCTTCGTTTATTCCCAAGAACCCCCCTTCATCGTGGTCATCTAAATGATAAAGATATTTACTTGCTTCAAACCATTCTTTTGCCGTCATCTTTATTTAGTTTTTTGGCCTTGCGTTTACAAATGCAAACAACATTATATAAATATAGAGCCACAAAAAGAATGTGCCTCTATTGCATAATAATAATATAAGCAGGAGCAGAAATGCTCCTACCTTAAAAAGTTCATTTATTTTTTTCATAATTCATCATTAATATATGGTGCTACAACTTGTGCATCACCTACAACTACCCAATTTTCTTCTGCATCATAGTCCTCTGTTCCGTGCCGACATATTGAAACACTTCTTTCCTTAGCAATCTTAACAGCTTCCTCTTCAGAAGAAGCTTCTACTATTGTGCGAACATCAATTGTAATAGGTGAGTACACCTCATATCTTTTATTTTTCATCTTTATTTAGTTTTTTATCTGTTAGAAAAAAATATTAATACAATTAAGATCATAATGCATAAGCACCATATTTTTAACATCTTTTTTATTTCATTCATTTGATAAAGCTTTAGCTCTAATAGTCTTTAGCTCTATTTTAGTGTTATGTGCCTCAGCAGCAGATCCTATTGTAAAGATGTCTATTAGCGTTCCAAATCCAAACACGCCAAGCGTGAAGAACCACAATAATCCCTTTAAGGGCTTCCCTAAATATAAGTACTGCAGTCCTGCAATGCCAATGATACCGGGTAATGTTAGCAGTAATGCTGTTGATTTACTTTTCATAAGTGTTGGTTATATCTGTGAATTGAAATAAATTTTCTAATGTTTCTTTAAAGTTTTCAGGATCTTCAACCTTTATTTCAAAAATAGTAGAGTGATCATAATTATAAGTAGTGTCTGTAATAACACCACCTAATGCTTTAATCTGTTGTTCAGCTTCTGTTATGTCATTTATAATATAACAGTTTGGAATTCTTATAACAATTTTTTTGTCCATACTAAGTCAAGATTTAATTTTAATGCTGTATGATTAATATTATTTTTAGTTTCTTGATTCCAATCTCCAGGTTGAACAATAAGTTGTTCAAACCATATGGTAGCTACATGAACATCATGACTATATACCTTGTTGAATATTATCTTCAAGTTTTCTTTCAGTGTCATTTTTTATATTTAAGTATTCTCTATATAATCTTCTATAGTTTTCTTTATCAAAAACTTTATCAGAATTATTATTTTTTTCAACATCCAGAAAAAGCATTTCCATTACTTCATCTAGTATTTCTTGTAGTCTTTTTTCTTTAGCAGTCATATTAAATAGATTATGTGAAATAAAAAGGAGTTGCCATGTACAGCAACTCCTCCAAAACAAAATAAGCCCTAATTAAAAACAATGACAAATTGTTATATTGATATCATTTACTTTTTATAAATTGTCCGTCAACCATTTTGCCTTTACGTTTACTAATTACATTATACGCAGATTCTAAGCAATCTTCTAAAGACATGTTTTGCATTTCAGCTTGTATAAGTATTGTTACCATTATATCACCAATTGCATCTTTTATTTCATTTTTATCATTAACATTTATAGCATTGCAAAGCTCTGTTGTTTCTTCTAAAGTTTTAAGAGCTTGTGCCATTGGTGTACCTTTGCTTAATATTCCTTTTTCTTCAGCCCATGAAATTACTGCGCATTCTAATTCAAAATAATCCATTTAAAATAATGTTAATTGATTTTTAGGTATTGATAAAATATTATCTATTTCATTTTTAATAGATTCAAGATAATATTTTTTATTTATATTATAGTCATTAAAATTAGTTTTTATTTCAATTTTATTGAATAGCTTTTGTTTCCATTTACTTGACTCTAAATTTAATTCTCTTTTATCATATTTATTTATTTTAATTATTTTATAACCATCATTACCAATATAATACCGGTTTGTTTTTTGTATAGGGACATTTTTTACAATTCCATTTGTAACAACTCTTTTTGTTTGCTGCCAATTAGAATTAGATTTTTGCGCTATGCAATAATCAAATATGTTATTGTTTGTTTTAATATAATCTTCTGGAAGAATATCATTAATAAAGTATTGATATATTGCTTTAGGTACAACAAGTTTAGATTTGTTTTTATGTGGTGCTAAATCATGAAAATTAAACCTTCCTTTAAGTTTAACTTTTGCGTACATAAAATCAGCTCCATTTATTTTAAATAAGTAATGAGGGTGTTTTTGTTTTACTTCTCTCCATTCTGTTATGTCAACTTTTTTATATTCATTAATAGCAATGTAACTATTAACATCAGCTAAAATTAATTTTTTGTACTCAATATGAGTAAGTTTAAGCTTTGTTTCTTTTTCCCATTCAGAACATATTTCTAAATATTTATTTTTATATACCTTTGGTATCTTTATTTCAACACCATCAGTGTTTTGCATTAAAGACACTGCTTCTGGGATCTCTTCCATTATTCTTTCATATAACATCATCAATAAAAGTTGACCATTAATAGTAATCTTCATACATAATTCAGGGTCATAAAAAAAACTATTAGGATCATTGCTTAATCCATATGTAATGTTTAAAACATTTTTTATTATACCATACATAGGATTAGACTTAATGGTGTTTATTTTTTGATTTAAAAACCATTCATTAAGCTCACAGAATAAATCAACAGGGAAATGTTTAGGAGATAATTTATTTTGAATTATAAGGCTAGAGTAATAGCTTACAACATCAGAAGACATTATTATATATTCTTCATCGCTACTATATATTCCAGAATCTGCTGCACCGTGCACTCCTCCTAAGCCAAAATTTGTTTTTACATCTTTATACTCAACAGAAAAATTAAATTGTCCTTTTAGATTTAATGCATCTAAAGTTGTTTTTCTTAATTCACTTAATAAATCATTAAACCCTTGTGATTTAAATGTAATGTTATCAAAGATTATGTCTTTGCATATAATTTTACTTCTCTCTGTTTTTAATTTTTTGAAATTAAATTTAGACATCTTCATCTTTTTAGACATATAATGCATAAATATTTCTTTGCTTACTTTTGTTTCAGAAGATGAAAATAAATTAACATCATATTTTTTACTAAGATATTTTCTAAGTTCAATATCAGGGGTAGAAAAATTAAATATTTCTTTAGTTGATTCTACATCATTTATACAGTAATCAACTATAATATCTATTTCTTCTTTTGTTTCTATACATTTAGTATGCTTTATAGGCATATCTAAAAGGTTGTCCCAGTCTAAACTGAATTGAATCCATTTTAATGAAGAGGACTTACTTCTATTGTCCCAATTGTTTAACTTAAACAAATCAATTTGATTTATTTTCATTTTCCATTCAGGATATTTTAAGTATTCTTTTTTGTTAGATTTTTTAATACATGATTGTGCAAATTTGTATATCTCTTCAGCTATTTCACATGCTGTATGAATCATCCATAAATGTTCATTATCTAAAATAAAATGAGATATTTGCGCATCAAAAGCTAAACCATTAAATGATATATGCCATTCTTTACTGTCTTTATTTTTTTTTAAGAAGAGTAGCAAATCACTAAACTGATCTTTTAAATCATGTATAATGAAGATCTTTCTTTCATTTGTTTTATAATGTTGAAATACACCAACAAAACAATTTGAAAGTGTTTCATAATCCATAATCCAGTGATTCATATTATATAAAATAAAAAGAGGTCCCATTAATGGAACCTCTATTGTTTAATGAAAAATTAATTATGCTTTAGTTATTATAGGAGAAACTTTAGTTTCGCTTATATCTATAATGTATTGATCATAATTAAACGTAGTAGAATTTATTGCAAATATGTTAATGAAGTTTTTTAAATCTTCTTCATTTGTTATATAGTATTCACCATATGTTTCAATTTGAACTCTTTGTTTTTTTCCTTCTAGTGGAGTGCCGTCATTTTTTAAATTAGGCACCATATGAAATGTATTCTTTTTTTCTTTTGTTATTACTGCTAATACTTTAGAAGATGGATCAAATAGCGCTTCAATGTAAGGGCAGTTTTTATCAACTGAAATTAAAGAAAAAGATTTTACATTTTTAAATGCTGAATGAATTAACATCATGTTTTTACCTATACTCATAATTTTGTTTTTAATTATTTAATTGTTACAATTATAATTCTATTTTACCCGTAAGAAATTTAAACGGTAAATTATATTTTTGATTTATGTAATGATGATTTACTATTTCTAAAGTTAGTCTTAGTTCATCCATCCATTTTCCATATGTCTCATCAGAAACTTTAAATGAATATACTTGATTGTAGGTGTCGATAACTATAAATTTAAAAATAATTTCATAATCTTCTACTATATTTTTATGATTTTCATAAACCAATACAGAATAAATAGCTGACTGTAACCAGTAGTTATAAAAATCTACTGTTTCATTAAATGCTGTTATGCTTTTTCCTGTTGTTTTTAAATCGCATATAGTAATAGTTTTATTTTCTTCATCTATTTTATAGTAGTCTACATATCCTTTAAGGCCAAATATATATTTATCTAAATTGCACTCTAAATATTTTTCTCTATAAACAGATACAGGATCTAATTCAAAATCACTTTTACTGTTGCAACTAATATGTATATCCTGTATGTCTTTGTTTCCTAATAGATATTGCAATTTGTTTTTACATTTTTCTAATGTTTTTATATCAATGACATCAACATTAGGGTTTGATATAAATTTCCAATATAATTCATTGTCTTTTGTTTTAATTTTAGCTAATCTAGCTTCATCTTTTTTAAAGCTTTGATATAAGTTTTGCTCTGTTAAAACTTGAAGTATGACACTATTCCACGCTGTTGTATCTTCAAGTAATTCTTGCTTAATTCCAACAGCATCGTGTAGTCTATGTAATATTTTTCTAATGTTATCTGACGGTGTTTTTTCAGGAAGTATTTTAAATTTTTTTTCTACATTGTCAGGTTCAAACATAAGACAGTGTAACAGTTTGCCTTCTATTAAATGTTTATCTGTTCTTATTTCTTTTTCTCCTAGTATATAATCTTTGTAAAAAAGTTTAGGGCTAAACAAAAGTTTATTCATTGATGAATATGAAAATTTAAATGTTTTGCTGTAAAATTCTTTTATTTTTTGTGTATCCATTGTTTTAAATTTAAAAAGAGGAGTAGTAAAACTCCTCTTTATTATTTACAAATATTTTTTAAACTCTTCTTTTATATTAACTTTAAAATTATATATTGCTCTATTATAGATACCAATATCTTGCCTACATTTTTTTTCAAGATATTTAAAACCTTCTTTGGTTAGTCTGTTAGATGAATGATATTTTAATAAAATATCTTCATGACTACCATTATATTCATAGATTCCTGATTCTTTGAACCATTTTTTACAGTCTTTGTCTTTGTTAAAGTAATGAGTGTAATGTTTAATTTTTTCAAAAAACTCAAATAATATTTCTTGATTTTTTGTTGTGTCTATGGTTGGAATTATTTTTGAAGCTATAGAAAAATTTGAACTGTCATTAGAATTTATCATGTTTATAATTTGCTCTGATAAATCTTTTGTTATCTCCACTTTTCCTTCTAGGCTTAAGAATGAACTTTCGTGAACTAAATCTTTTCCGGAAGCTAATATGTTAAAATATAACCCTCCTATATAAAACCCTCTCATTCTATTGAAAGATCTATGTGGGTGAGTTAATTTTTTAATGTCTACATATTTATCAATAACTCTTACTAAAGCGCCGGCATAATCATGTTGATATACTTCATACCATTGCTCACTTCCTATATTAAAAAATATATTGTTCTTAGAAAACTGTGTATTAGGATCACTATTGTTAATGTAAAAATCTGCTTTTTTATAGTCATTAACTAACGTTATATTATTATCCTTAAGAAGCTCCGTCATTCTTGCGGCTGTTCTTGTTGACCCTGGTATAATAAAAGCTTTTTTATTATGATAATTTTTTATATCAAAGCTATCTTTTGGTATGTTTTTATCCATGTACATAGCAAGCTCTTCTTCAGTAACTTCATATATATATCCTAAATAATCAGAGCTATTTTTAATTCCTATAAGTATAACCTTGTCATAAGAAAGGTCAAAATCTTTAAATGCCTGTTTGTTAATTTTTAAATAAGGTGTTTTCATTATTTGCTTGTCATTTTAATAATTTCTGAATTCATTAACATTTTGTTAAATTTAGTTTTGTTGCCAGAAAATAATGTTCTTACAATTATATATTTTAGATCATTAGTAAAGTAATCTAAAGTGCAAAACTTAATTAACCTGTCAATAATTTTTTGATCTATAGTGTTTTCTTTAGAGTAAAACACAGTGTAATTAGCAAGTCTTGTTGCTAGTACAGATGCTATATCTGCTCTATAATCATCATCTTTTCCTATGCATTCTTCAAGTTTTTTTAATGCAATTTTTTCATCTTTTTCAAGTAGCAATGTCTGAGGTGTTACAAGTTTGTCTAAGTTATTATTAATAAACATAGAAAATAAAGAAGAAAACTCTTCACCTACAGAACCCTCGCCACACATCTGAATAAGTGGTAAGTTTGCTTTAAAGTTTTTAATGCTGGAAATACTATCAAAAAAGTTAGTGATAGATCTTGCGTTTACATCTACAGTTATAAGTTCTGGGTGCATTAGAAGAAAGTTAATACATCTAGTATCTACCTCTGCTTCTTCTGCCCATTTAGCCCATACGTCTACATCAAATTTTAGATTAACAGATATAAATCTTGTGCGTTGTGCATTATCAATACTATTAACCATGTATTCTCCATTGTCAGGATTTGCAGTAAGTATTATGTGCCAGTCTTTAGGTAGCTTCCAAGAGATATATTCTTGTCTATCTATAATTTCCATAATAGCTTGAATAAATCTTACGTCTGCTCTATTCCAGTCATCTAATAACAGAATACCACCATTCTTTTTATTAGCTATCCATTCAGGTGCACTATATCCCATTCTTGTTTGCCCTGTGACAACATAACCTGCTTTTTCATATTTAGGTAATGTAATTTTATCAACCCACTTAGCAATCTTTTTACCTACTTGAGCAGTTGTAAAATTTAAATGGGCTTTATCTTCAGGAGTAACTGTTTTATATACTTGATATTCTTGCTTGGGATAACCAATTAAGTCTCCAAGCTCTTCAATTTGTGATAGATTTAATTTTACAAAACTTAATTCATGTTCTTCTGCCGCTTGGATTATAGCAGATGTTTTTCCTATTCCAGACTCTCCAATAACTTCTACCGCTTTGGGCATTTTACCTTTACTTTGAAGAAATCTATTGTTAGTAATTGTATGCTGTATAAAATTTTTAAGTTCTTTAATATTTTGATTTGATGTTGCCATTATTTTTCAATTTTAATTACCTTTCCAGGTAAAGAGTTATTTAAATAAGAATTACTACTAAGAACCCATAATGTATTCTTAGGACAATTGTATGGTGATGAAGCTTCTCCATCTGTAAAGTATATCAGTGTAGTATATTTCTTTTCTTTATTAAAAAGATCTACAACTGGTTGAAAAGAAGTTCCTCCTCTTCCATGAATTTTTATATCTTTATTAAGGTTTATTTTTCCAACAAAACCTATTTGTGTATCACACTGAGCTACAGTAACTTCATTTCCTGTTTTTTGTATGTGCCATAATTCATTTATGAATTCATTTAGCTCATCATTATTAACTGAACCTGATGTATCTATACCCACAAGTATGTGGTTGCGTGTTTTTACTTTAATGGCAGGATTGTCATCAAATCTTTTATTCCGTTTCCTCCTGGATTTTTTAGTATATGTTTTTTGAGAGTTACCAACAAACATTCTTAGATATCTTTTCCAATCAAATTTTTGTGGTTCTACATATCTTATTCTTTTAAGTATGTTTGTTATTTCCCCTGGTATATGACCCTGAGATTTCTCTACGGTTTGAGCAACTTCATTAATTTGATAGTCAACCTGTTTTTGTATTAGTTTTTTGGTTGCCTCATCAACTTCATCAAATTCATCCCATGTGTTATGACAATATTGTGAATTGCCGTCCATTATATCCAAAAGATTACTTAAGCTTTCACTTGTGCCTTGTTGATTGGCTTGCTGTAAAAGCTCATAGTATTTTTTTGTGCCTGCTTTGTAAGGTAATGTTAACTCAGGGAACGAGGACATAGTGATACCACCTTCTGGCAGTTTGTTACTATCTATATATTGATTTATTTCTAAATCAGCAGCTATGTTAAATAGCTTTTTGTCAGGGTACATGTCTCTTACAATAAGATGCCCAAAGGCAATATGTAGCAGCTCATGTTTTATAAGCCCGTATTTTTTATCATCATCAAGGTTGTTAAAAAAGTCTGGGTTAATATATAGGCCAATACCAATATTGTTTTTAGAAACTCCTGCTGTTGGTACTTGGTCAGTGAATTCTTTTTTAAGGCCTATTAGAAACAAGCCATAGAAAGGTTCTTTAAATAATATCGTCTTTGATATTCTGCTTAAATCATTTTTCATTTAAAGTTATATCTATATTTTTTATAACATTAGATAATCCGCTTAAGTCACTCATGTTTTGTAATCTTAATTCTACCATGTATTTATATATATCCATGTACTTAGATGGATTTTTATCATTCTTTATGCTATCCCATATAGAAACTAAGGAGCATTCTGTAGAAGAAACTTTAAGAAGATCCATGTGTTCTATACTTCTTTTTGTAAAGCAAGCACATACTAATCTTTTGTATATATTGGTATTATAAGCCTGAGTTATTATACCTATTGCTAATTCTGTGTCTTCTTTAGACCCGTTCATCATTTCTGTTATTCTAATAAATTCTTCTTTAGTCATTGATTTTACCTGATTTTATCATCCATGTTTCTAATTGATTATTTTTTATATTTATATACCATTCTTTAGCTGAAGGTATATAATTGTTACAGTCTTCTTTTACGTGTTGTTCTCCAACATATCTTGTATAAACTGTTTTTCCGTCTGAATTTTTAAATGTTTTTCCAAACTTAGATTCACATTCAAATATACCTTCTGAGTGATGTCTAAAGATTCTATGGTCTGTATGTCCAAGCCATCCTTTAGTTTCATCAAACCACTCATGTATATGAATATAATCTTCTGGTTTACCGCCAAATTTTTTTGCTGAAGATTTAGCATGTATATTAGGATGCGCCATCAAAATGTTCTTTAAGGTTTTTTTCAAACTCAAAGTCATTGTATTCTGTAACTCTTTCTGTCACTTCAAGTTTATAATTCATTTCTAACAAGTTTATCTGTAGGTCAGCAGAGCCACCATCGTTATTTACTATATCAGCAACTGTATCTGCGTGCTTTAAAATTATCTCACAAGTAAAATTTTCTAACTGATCATATTGTTCTTTATCTAAACGTTCTGATGCATTTATATAAACTTCATTATCATTCTCATGTTTTATAAGGGATACTGTATCAACCCATCCAGAGTCACCTCCACCTTCAAAATGAGCATATATTTTAACCCATCCCATGTTAGCTATTAATCCTAGCAGTGAAATTTTTTTTTCTATTTTATTCATCATTTGGTTTATTAAATGTTTCTCCATAAAGTATTTTAATATATACACCTGGATTTTCTTTGTTATAAATATATTTAGAGAATACAGGTATTAAGCAATCAGCATTGTCATCTTCTATCCATCCCGCTTTAACCATATCATCCTGTACTGTTTGTGCTGGGTTGATATAATCAAATTTATGTTTAGAACCTCTTATGAATGTAAATTGAATATGTATAGGGGGTTTAGCATTCTTTAAAGCGTCTTTAAATTCCTGAGCATATTTTTCATAGTATTTTTTAGTTTCTTTTCTGTATTTAACAACAGACTTTGAAGCTATAAAGTATTTCCCTGTCCATCTTCTTCCGTTTTTAGAAGATGGTACGTTTCCTGGTATGAACCATTTCATATTATTTTTTTAAATACTTTTGTAGCAAAGATTTAAATTCTGTATGAACAGCTTTAGGGCCGTGATCTTTTACAGAATCAGAGAAGTCTTTACTAAGATTTATAGAGAAGCCAGGTATGTTGTAAAGCTTTTTATATTTAGCCATAGCTTTCTTTCCTGGTTCATCATTATCTAAAAGTGTGATTAAAGAATTGTATTTCTTTTTTAAATTTTCAATTATATAAGGCTTGATAACACTGTTCTCACTGTCTGGTGCTATTACATCTATAGTTTTGTAATTAAAACTATATAAACACATAGCGTCTTTTAATGATGAGCATATAATTAGATTAGGTTTTTTAAAAGTAAGTTGATCATACCCTTGAATATATTCTTGTAGCTTTAAGAATTTATTGTTCTTTTTTTTAGGCTGGTATATTTTATATAGCAAATCTTCATTTGTATGATACCCGTATATATAAGAATGCTTTATGTTTATTTTTTTTAATTTGTTTTCAACATTTCTTTGTAATGTATAATACTCTAAAGGCTTAACATTAAAATGTTCTAAACAATTAGAATTTATATTATACTGAAGCCAGTACTTAGCGTCAAAATTATTCCATTCTCTTATGTGTTTATAACTTACCTTCCATTTTTCTATAGGCTTTAACCCTAATTTAATTGCACCATTTTTTTTTATATAATTATTATAGTCGTGTAAAATTTTATCTAAGGCTTCTAAAAATGATATGTTCAAATACTCCATTACAAATGTAATCTTATCACCATATTTTCCTGAGCTAAAATCTTTAAACATATACTCCTTTCTTTTTGCATCCACGTATATACACATGCTTGGCACACTGTCTCCAGTATTCCACACACTTTTAATTTTTACATTCTGGCCAGACAATACCTGGTCAATGCAAATATAGTATTGGAAAACCCAATAAGAAGGGACGTTTTTAATATTATATGTTTTGTTTTTTGTGCTTAGCATAATAAAAAAAGGGCAGCTCAAAGAGCCACCCTGTAATTTTAAAGGTCAAAGTCATCACTTGTAAATTGGTTGTCATCATTAAATGATGTAACTTGTTTTTTAACAAGTCTTTTTATGTGCTTAGTTGCATCAAATTCTAGCAGTTTAGAATTGTCACTGTCACAAGACTCTATTAAAAACTTTCCTTTCTCTCCTTTAGGAAGGTGTAAATCTAAATTTACATATCCTTCTTTATTCTCCCACTCTCTGCCACCAATACAAGCCATAAAATATTCAGAGTTTTTAAATATTTCTTTACAAGCTTTCATAAAATCAAATATGTTGTTAGCTTCAATATTATCTAACTCATCTCTTTTTCCTAGCGTTTCTGCTAATACAACCATAGATTTTAATGTAGAGTTGTCTCTTTTTATTTCTACTCCTGATGGCAATACAAAATCTTTATATGCATATTGAGAAAATTTAACTCTTCCAACTTGACCTTTGTATCTAGGCCCGTTAGGATTTTGCCTATCAATTAAAAATCCCTGAAATTCACCTTCTATAGGTTCTGTTTCAACATGCATTGTTATGTTGTATGCGTCCTTATCATAAGGAGTTTGATCATAAGTAAGATCATTAATTTTAATTTTGTGATTACCTGCATCAATTACAGGTCTGGTGTTACCACCGCCGGACTTCATGTTCTTAGTACTTAACATTTTTTTGTTTTTAAAATTTTAATTAATCATTTTCATAAGAATATATACAATCTGTTACATATTTTAAATCATTAGGAATGAAAGCTTCTTCAAACATTCCCATGGGAGACTTACATGTGTTCTCTCCATTGTTCTGTGTTTCAAAGCCATATGTAAATGTGTTGTCATCATTTTTGCGCACAACCCCAAATAAAACAATAGAGAATAACCCTTCTAATGTTAAGGTGTTATCTATCATTTTACCTATAGTTTTTGCTTTTATTTTACGGTTGCCGTTAATGTCTGTACTTTCTTCTGAATGTGTAAGAAATATAACTGTTAAGTCATCCCGTAAATCTTTTGGAGTCTTAGCTACAGCTGCTAGATTAGCAGCAATCTGAGTGAATTTATCATAGCCTTTCTCATTAGCTCTGTCAAAGTACTCAAAAGAACTCATATATTGCCAGTCATCAATGATTAAATTTTTGATGTGAGGCATTTTATCACTTACATGATGCATAGCTTTTAATATACCTGAAGAAGAAGACGTCCCAACAATATTCCCTTTTGGGTTTTCTTTAGTGCATGGTACGTATGTTTTCTTCCACCCTTTAAAAGGTAAAGGTTTGTTTGCTATGTTTATAATAAATGTTTCTTTAGGGTTTAATGTTCTGATACTTGTGGATTTACCTGTACCGGAATCTGCAATAACTAATACTGTTTGAGCCATAATTATTTATTTCTAATAATGTGATTAAGTGTTTGTAATGTATAGTTAATTTCTTCTATGACCTTAACTAAATTTTTTATATCAAGATTAATTGTTTCTACTTTTTTAACAGAGGGTTTTTCATATAGAGTTTCTTCTTTTAATCCTTCAAGAGGGTCTGGTTTTTTAGGAGTAATAGGATTTGTATTAATTATATTTTGTTTATTCCTTGTTGTAATATCATTTAATGGTTTTATTTCAGAGACAGGAATAAAATGTCTTTCGTACCCACTGTTAGATGTTATAATTTCATATTCATCTTTCCAAAATGGATTGTATGGTATAAGATATAACGTTCTTTTAGGATCTTCAGAGTCATATTGTTTGCTAACAAATTCTGTATATATATCACACTCTCCTTTTAATTCAGATTCAAAGAATGAAACGTATAATTCATCTTTTCCCTTAGGTCTGTATGCCATCTTAGGTATGTATATTGCATTTATTTTTCCTATTGTTTGAAAATAATCTTCATGCTCCTCTCTAAGTTTTGCAACTTTTTCTGCTCGCTCTTTAGGATTTAAATTTTTTGTGTTTATCATAATTAATTTTGTGTTTGAGGAGTAGCCATTTCAGAAACCTGCATTCTTTCAAACTCTGCTTTGAAGAAGCTCATTCTTACATCACCATTCCTTGCTTTAAGAAAATGAAATACTAAAGTCCTGTCATCTGCTATGATGTATTTATCAGGGCCATAGAATCTTATCTTTTGTTTTGCTGGTCTGTTAAGACCTATCAGCATATCAGCATGTTGTAACATAGCATCTGAGCCAAATATATCTGACTCAAGAATGTAGTTACCATACTTACCGTTGATAGCTCTGTCTGGGTTATCTATATTTCTATTAAGTTGAGAAAGTACTATAAACAAACATGGGTAGTCCCGTTTGGTTTGTGTAAAGAATTCTCCTAATTCAAATAACATATCTTGTCTGTTATTTTGATAGGGTGCTCTCTTTACTAAGATAGTATGGTCTAATGTTATAATAGTCTTTTGACCTTTGTGTACATTCATGTACATATCAATTTGCTCACGCATTTGATTGATGGTCATTGGTCTATTGATTTTATCTATAGGGGCTTTAACCCTATTTTTTGCATACTGATGGCATTGATTAAGAACATTAGAGCTTAGTATACTACCTGCACTACATAATTCTTTATATGTCTTGCCGGTAAGTGAAGAGAATTGTCTGATAGCAGATGTTCTACCTACCATTTCAAAGTTAAACTCTAAAACTCTAAAGTCATCTTCAGGATTAAGGTCAAAAGATTCTCTTATTATTTGATCTTTAATTAAAGTTTTGCCTGAGCCAGGTCTACCACCTATAATTGTTAAGGTGTTCCACTCAAGTCCGTCAGTACCTGCGTCATTAAACTTAGGCCAAGGAGTAAATATGGATTTCTCCAATCCTTGTTGTCTTCGTTTCATGTATTTTAATGCTTCATTAAAATCAGAGTGTTGGCTTTCCCATTGTTCTTTCATACAACATTTTCTTTAAAATGGTCATCATTATTTTGCAACCCTTCTTTAGCCATGTCACAATAATCTGCAAGCTCAGATATTTTTATTTTATGTTTATCTTGTTTACTAATAAAGTATTGACTTGTTTTCATGTATTGATATTCAGTATTACTATACTCATCTACGTACATTTTTGTAGCCTTGAGTATGTCTTCCCAGTTGTGTTCATATGTAGAGAAGAACCATCTGAAGTTTTCTATTAAAGTCTTTACATTATTGCGGGCAAGTTTGCCAGAAGGTAGTTTTTTAGCAGGAAATATCTCCCGGTATTTATTTACCATCTCTTTAAAATTCTTTCCTAATAATTCTATATCTGAATGCTTCATCTTCTTTGTATACAAAACATTCAGGTGTTTAACAACATTCTTTCCTTTAAGGGTTAGAGATAGTTTTTTGTCCCCTAATTCTATTAATCCTTTTTTAATTAAATTAACAGATTCATTTCCCTGTAGATAACTTGATGTTATTTTTTCTTTTATACCAAACAAAAATAAGCATTCGTTTGGGGATATTCCATGCTTAGCCATGGCATTAAAAAATTCCCACATAATTATAGTTTTATAGTTATAAATATAATAAATCTTACCATATTATTTCAGGTTTATTAAACTTTTTTAGTTTATTATTTACATTAATAAAAATGTTATTTGAATTCCATTTTCTTTTGTTGTATGCAGCTGCTGCTGGATGCTCACATGTTAAAACATGGTGTTTGTTAATTAAGTTTTGTAATGCTTGAGCCTTGTTCCCAATAAGTATAAAAACTATATCTTTCATATTGTCATTAATATATTTTACAATATTTGTAATAAAGTCTTTCCATAAATTATAGTGAGTTCCTATGTTATTTATTCTTGTTGTTAAATTTTTATTTAACAATAAAACTCCTTGTTCTGACCACCTGGATAAATCAACATCTCTTTGATATTCAGGATATAAAATCTCTAATTCATCAAATATTTTTGACAATGCTGATTGCTCTTGTTTTATAAGAGAGCAGCTAAAAGCTATACCATCAGCGGCTGTAATAGATCTGTTGTTTATTTCTATAATATTAGGGTATGGGTCTTGGCTTATAAAAATTACATTTGTATTGTCATGATTACATTTTTCAAAAGCTTTAAAAATGTTTTTTATTTGCGGAGTAAATCTTCTGTTGTTATTTACATCATTAACTAAATGTTCTAAACATTTCTGAAATTCTTTTGAAAATAAATATCTATCTATTATATCCCATCCTGACTTAGATAATTGTTTAGATAGATTTTTTTTTATATCTTGATAATTTATTTTAATAGACATATATAAACTTTAATAGTATGGAAAAGAAAACAACTGTTGTATTTAATAAAACTGGTCTTATTAAAGACGTAACTTTAAGTGTAGGGATTTTAGAGGGGCTTCAAAATATTTTAATACATTATTTATCTGAGTGCAAAGATCATAATGAAGTAATAGAAACATATAAAAAAATAAATTTATTATCCTCTGGAGAAAAAAATGTAAAGTTTGAAGGTATTCAATCCCATATATATATTCTTGTTGCTTTAGTACAAAACTTAAGGCTTCTTGCTATAGAGCAAGGTGTAGCTAAAGAAATTGAGATAGAAGATGCTGTACATGAAAAGGCAAAAGAAGCAGCTCAAATGTTTTTAGAAAGAGATCCTAATAAAGTTAAGGATTTAAATCAAAAACTAAAAGAGCTGCATGATTTCACCTCAAATTTAAACCATTAAAGTCTCCAAGTTCTATACAAGCTTGAATTGCAAGGTTTAGTTCTTCATGGTCGCAATCACCAAAAGATTTACAGTATTCTGCATTGTCTTTTACAAAGCAAAGTCCTGTTTTCCTTTTAACCTGAAGTTTCATTTCTTCAAATGTATATCCAAGATCAGATGCAAGTTCTCTAATGCTGGCGTGCACTTTAGCAAGTTGTGATAAAGCGCCTTTTTTACTGTTAATACTTGCAAATATTTCTATTTTACTATCATCTGGAAATTTACTAAAGAATTTTTTAAATCTATTTTCTGCAAATTTAGATTTAAACTTAAGCTCTCCATTAACAACAGTAGCATTAATATAAAGATGATTTTTCATTTATGTATATGTGTTTGTTCATCTCCTGGGTCAGAAATAATAACTTTAACGGCATGAAGAACACCTTTGGCCCAAGCTTTTTCTTTTGAATTACCAAGTTCAAGACTTTCTTGAGCTTGTTCTTTTAATTTTTTAATTTTATCTTCCATGATAAATAATAAATATTGGTTATTTGACATAATTTTATTTTTGAAAAATTAATTCCCACCAATTTTTTTTAGAAATACCCGTTAGTTTCCTAGTTCTATGGTCTAACATGTTATACCCCTGTTGTTTTAAATCTTCAAATAATTCTTTCATCTTTATTTAATTTGTACTAGAGTTTTGTCATTCTCTATAGCCTGAAGGCAAATTTTGGTAAATTCTTTTTCTATATAGTCTACCTGGCTTGATGGTACTATAGCTATGGTTCCTAATACGCTGGCCATCAAACTAACATTTTCAAGAAGGATGTCTTCTCCTTCTTGAATAGTTTTTTTATCAGCACCACTGTTTTTGTTGATTTGCAGTAGATTGTTTTGTACACTTTTCAATTTATTTTTTACAAAATATCTACTATACTGTTTGCACAATGGAGAATCTAGTATTTCCCTATATGCATATTCTTGTAATAATAGTGCAACGTATGCAATTTTTTTATTTACATACATGCTTTCTTCAACTGATAATTCTTTTTTACTCATCTTCATTAATTTTTAATTAAGTAAAGTCACTTTCCAGGTAGTCCCCTCTGGGATCTCTACCATAATCTATATCTCCATACTCATCTAAATCAGGACAAAAGTCATCAATGTCTTCTTCTTGTTCTTCCTCTTCTTCTATATTGTCAACGTGTGACGGACATAGTGAATCTAAAAGTCCCTGTTTTTCTACATAATGTTTAAGGTAATCTTCTGGTGTACCTTCCCAATTCTCTTCACGCATACGCATGAATACTTCTTTCATTCTTCCCATGATAAATTGTTTTAATGGTTATTTAATAGTATACTGGTCTTTATTTGGACTGTTAAGGAAAGATCTCATAGTGGTCATTCCTTCTTTTTTGGTAATTTTATGAACGATGGTTATCTCATCATCTAATTTGTCATATACTTGTAGGTATAATAATTCCTGTATAGCTACAAGCTTATCAAGGCTTTTTACTATTTGAGTAGTTTTCCAATACCATGTAAACACTTCTCTAAGTGCTGCAAAAGCTATACATATTCCAATGACAATAAAAAAGTATTCTAATAATTCTGAAGATTCCATGATTATAAATTTAGGTTAATTAATATATCTTATTTTAGTTTGGTCAAATTCATTTAAGGCATCAGACACCCATTTGCTATCTATTGTGTTTCTATAACAGAGTATATGACATACTGCTGTATCATCAGGGTTAAGCCTAAGTAGCCTACCTATTCTTTGTGCAGACTTTCTTTCATTTCCATACGCATGTAGTATAATCCCCTGTTTTAAATTAGGGATGTTAACACCTTCACTTAGCTGCAATACACAACTTAATTCATTTATTCTACCATCACAAAACAATTCTAAGTTGTCATTAGATGATTTGTTTTTGCTATGGTAGCTATTTGCACACAATCTATCTGCTTGTTTAACAGTATTTGCAAATACAATGCATTTAGAGTTTATGTTACGCATTAATTTTTTTGTGTATGTCTCTTTGCTTTTGTATTCCATCATGGATTTCATTCTCATAATCCTAGACATTTGTTTTTGCTTAGGGCTATAAGCATCTTCAATGTTATTGCAATGCCATTGATAGTCTTTTACTTCAGATGTAAACCAATGCTCTCCATTTCTTTTATTTTTCTTAAGATTTTTATCATTAGATAAACTTATCATATGAACATATATAACATAATCATTAAGAATTTTAGCAGATGTAGCATCATCTACAGAAAAGTTATAAACTATAGGGCAGTATTTATTTATCATGTAGTATTTTTCTCCTATTTTTTTTGTAGGAGGTGTGCCTGTTAATCCTAATATAGAACCTTGATAAGCTTCAAGAAATTTTATATGATTCATTTTTAGGTTGTGGCATTCATCTAGAACTACAACATCATATTCACCTGGGTCTTTTTTATTTAATGATCTATATGTAACAAATTCAAGATCAATATCTCTATCTATTTTTTTTAATTCATCATGCCATGAATCTATAATAGATTTTTTAGGTACAACAATAAGGTTTTTACCTTTTTTATATATATATATTAACCCAAGCCTGGTTTTCCCAACACCCATAGATATAGCAACAGTGCATCGTTTGTGTTTTTCTATTTCAATAAGTGCTTCATTCTGTACTAAGTTTTTTAAATACATTATAAATCTTTTATGTGTTCATCTAATTTTTCTAAAATCATTTTTAATTTTTTTTCATTATAGTCCTTGTACATACTGACTATATTCTGAGTGCTTAAGAATACTAATTCATTATACGAAAGTGATTTCATTACCTTTTCATATACTTGTGATATCTTATCCTCTCCATCTTCCATTGATTTGACAATAGTGGAGCATTTTTCCATAAGTAAATTTAACTCTTTGTCAGACATGTCAATTGCTTTGTAAATGTCTTCTGCATTGTGATCTATCATAATAATCTGTTTTTAGAAAAACCTAATTCTTTAGATTCTTCAGGGTTATTTTCAATCCATGTATGGCAAGACCTACAAACTGCTAACCAATTAGAGGTATCTAAAAGGTTATCACCTATCCTACCTTTCATATGATGTACATCAGTGGGTCTAAGTGAGCAGTTGTAAATCTTTGCCTGACACATTTTTTCAGATAGGAATTTTATCCTAAGCTTTTTATATTCATTCATTTGAATGATGTTTAATGAAATCTTTTTTACTATCAAAGATAACATTTTTTTGTTCTATTAAGAACTGTCTTGCAGCATGGTTAAGCATCCTATAAAAAGCACTCTCCTCTTGCTTAAGGATCATAAACCCTGCACATTGTTTTCTTTGCCCACTACCTGTTTCACCTGTCTTATGACAAGTAAAGCTTGAAGAGCTAGCTATTTTATCAGCTCTATCAGATTTTAACCAACCTTTAAGCGTGTCCTTTTTAAAAGGACAATCTGAACAAGGTTTTTTAACCATTGGTATTTTTTTCATTATGTTTTTATTTATTTAATGTAGCTATGCTTGCCAACCTATAGCTATAAAAAAATTTTATGAGCTTTTTATAGCTCATAAAATTACATGTAATCTTCATCAGCTAAAGATGTATAACCGTTTTCAAATAAAATAAGATGGTCAAGTACAGCTATGTCAAGTAGCTTTAGACCATCTTTAATTTTTTTTGTAATGTTTATATCTGCTGTTGAAGGCCTGGGATTACCAGATGGGTGATTGTGTGCAAGAATAATAGCAGGAGACAAACAATCAATAGCATATTTAGCTATGATTTTTACATCTACTACTGTCCCTGCTACACCACCTTGGCTTATTTTAGCATAAGCTATTGTTTCGTTAGCTTGATTAAGTATTAAAATAAAGAATGATTCATATATTAATAGGTCATCATGCCAAAACTTTTTTATAAAATTATAAACCTCAGAGCTTTGAGTTACTTTAATTTTCTCAAGCTCTGAGGTTATTTTTTTTGTAGTTAATTTTAATTTGCTACAATATTTCATTAGTCAAAAATCTCTAAGTTATAGAATTTAATTATATCCTTAAGCTTTTGAGAGTAACATTTCTTTGTCATGCATGATGTTGCATAGACATAGTTGCCTTTGGCTACAAACTTTTTACTCTCCTTAGCAGTCATTGCCCCACACAGAGCATTAAGCCAAGAGTTTAGATCTGATTCACCTTTACATCTAGGATAGTAAAGTCTCATCAATACATTTCTTGTATGATGCCTTAGGCTAAACCAGGTAGACTTATACTTAGTAAACCTATCTGTAGGGCTGTCATCAGCTGCTATCATAAACTTAGTGGTGTCTTTACCCCGGTACTTGTGGCCAAAATAATTATTGCCTTGAAGAGCAAGCTTAGACAATCCAAAATTCGTTTCTATGATTGCTTGTGCAACTATAAGAGATGGAGGTATCTTAGGAAATGTTTCATTCTCTTTTACAGCAGCTCTTAACATATCATCTATAAAAGATTTTATGTGACATTTTTTCCACACTTTAAATCTTTCCATTAATAGCTTTCTCTTAGCATAATCTATAGGCATTTTTTTAATGTGCTTCCCTTGCCATTCAGTTCTAGTAAGCCAGAATCTATCTACAGGTAAGCCTAAAGAGTTGTACTCAGTGTCTTTCACTTCATCATCTCTACCTGCGTACACATCAGAGATGAACTCATCTCCTTCTTCTATAGACTCACGGTTATAAGTGTAGCTAATTTTTACAGCTTTAGGTTGCTGCTTAATTTCTATAGGCTTGATAAGATATTTTCTATCTTGATGTAATTTCAAGATGAATATAGCTCCTATACCTATAGCAATAACAAACAATAAATCTTTTATTATCTTTTTCATTTTATTTAATTTTTAAAAAGTTAGAAGGCAATAATTTATTTTGTATAAACAAAAGGATTAAGTCATTATAATCTATACCTAATTCCTTTAATGTGTTTATGTTACATATAGATCTGTCAACTTTACTAATAGGAATTTTTGTAACAAATTCCAATGCTTCAAATTTTGAAAATATCATGTTGCCATAAATATTACATACTTGATTTTTAAAGTTATTGATAATCCTTTGAGCTGAACGCCAGTTTCTTTTGATTTTAGATTTAGTTTTTATATCTAAACTTTCAAAATCTTTTAAGCTTTTAAAGGCGTTCTTTCCATGCAGAATTCTTTTAAATAAAAATCTTTGCTTGTTATTTAATTTTTTATAATCAAATTCCTTAACACCACATTGCTGATATGTTTGTAACAAGCCTAAATAATTATATCTTTCTTCTCTTAGTTGAATTTCCTTGTGTTTAATTTGTTCTTTTAAGTTTTTTTTTATTTCTTTGTTAAGCATAATGTACTGTTTTAGAATGTAAAGGTAGCCCTAATAAGTAGAGCTACCTTTTTTGTTTATAAATCAAATTCAATGTCATCATCAAGTTCTTCTACTAATTCTTCTTCTATTAATTCATCTGAATCATCAGCAGTTATTGAGTCAATCTGTTCAAGTGTTTCTTCTTTTTCTTTCTTAGCAGAAGAAAATTCATTTTTGTTAAGAAGGCTGTCAAAGTCTATCTCATCATGAACATCTTTAACTATTTTTTTTAAGTCTATATTAGAAATAGGATTAGATTTTTTCTTTTTTCCTATTTTCTTTTTTATTTCCTCACCATTAGCATGAGGGATAAGTATATCACTCATACATCCTGATTGATCATAGATTGTTGTTCTATATATAGGCTCTCCATTGTGGTTGTGTAAAACCACACCTGTATCACCTGCTATTTTCAAATCTCTGTTAGGTTCTGCTTCATTAAAAGGCTTTGTGCTTTCTTGCACAATGATATTCCCCGGCATGTAATCCATGTTGTCTATGCCCATTGTTTTTAAATCTTCTATACTACCTTTTAATAATGTTGAAAAGGTTTTTTTATTAACCCAGCCTCTATTGTTAATTGTTATACGGTCTTGTGTCAACCTAACGTATCCTAATTCAGGATTTCTTGATTGTCTAATAACATTACCGCTTTGATCTGGAACTATAAATACTTTTGAATTCATTTTAAAGTTTTAAATTTCATGTAATATATCTTCTCTTTTAACAGATGAATTATCCTCAGCTATAATAGGATTGCCATCTATGTCACAAGTATTATATAAGACATATACATTTGCTTTGTAATCACAATCTCTTGCAACTGTAGCAGATAAGTATATGTCATTTTTAATTTTTTTTGCAAAGCCATGATTAAGGCAGAAGTCTAAACCTTCTATGTTTTTAACTTGCCATACATCTAAACGAATATAAATCTTTTGTCCTGTTATATATTGAATATGTTTTTCTCCTAAAAGAATATTCTTTAAACAGTATAAGTCGTCAGAATATAACGTACCAAATAAAAAATTGCATAGGTTCTCAACATTATACTCATTAATATTTTGCATTAAGATTTTTAAAATTTTTACATCTTGTCGCATATGCTATATGTTGTAACCATTTTTGGTTTGATTTGCAAAATAAATTTATCATAGACAAACATTCTATAATTGTTTATCCAATATATTTTATACTCCTGTGTTATTACTTTCTTTTTTATTTTGTAATAATAAAAGTTGCCTTCTATTTCCACCTTTAAATAGAGATCATAAAACTGAAAGTTCATTTCAATTTTAGTTTCTTCTATGTGGTTTCTTTTAAAGTCTACTTTATTACAAGTGTGTTGAGAAAACAATAACACAGGAAATAGCAGCAGAATGATTATCATTCTATATTTATTCCTTCTGGACAATAAATAATGCTACTAAATTTTTCTTCAATTTGTTTTCCATGGTATATGATTTTATTTTTAGGTAAAAAAATATTAATTATAGTTCTGTTATTTAGCTCCTGGTATTCAATAGAATATCTTTTCTTAATATACTCTTGAAGTTTATATGGAGCGTTGTTTTCATATGTTGTTTCTACTATAACCCTATTTGATTTAGTGTATTTTATAACATATTCACCAGTTGTATTGATGAATATGGTATCTTTTACATATATAGTTTTAGTAATTATATTTGTAAATAAGAATGGTATGATAAAAAGGAAATTCATTTTTGATTTAAGTTAGTAATTGAATAATATTTTTCTATAAGCTGAGTATACTTATCAGCATTAAAAAAAGAGTGAGGATTTTCCCCACTCTTTTGAACATCTTTCTCTAATGATTCTATAACTTCTTCAAGAAGTTCAAGTAATCCAGAGAGTATTTTAACAGTCTCTGGATTAAAACTCATCCAGTAAACTGTTTTGAAGAATAGATTGCTGTGCCATATCTCCATTCAGTTCCATTGCCGCAATATAATCCTGAGCACAATTTGCAATTGCAATTCTTTCTTTAACAATCCTGTTTCTTTCTTCAAGATTGCTATATCCTTTAAGTAAAAGATACAGTGCTTTTTTTGCACTGTTTTTCTCTATCAAATACTTAATTACATTAGCGGCATGTCTTTCACTCATGTCTTTTAAGGGACAGAGTTCATTGCCGTTTTTATCAATCCACTTTGCCATAATTTTTTATTGTTTTGTCAGCAAATGTTTTCATTTTACCCTCATAGCAATCAGCGCTATATATTTTTCTTGTTGGCAGGGTATCGCCATAAATATTTATGCTATACTCTTGAACATAAATATCTTTACAGTCGTTCCAGCGTGGATCTCCATACTCAACATAGAAAGTTTCTATACTGAGTGGTATTCTTTTAGAAGTACTACAAGATTGTAGTAGAACCACAGATAGGATTAACAATAATAATGTGCACATGCTGTTATAGTATGTGACATATTCTATTTTTTCTTTAAACTGATCACTGATTTCATTGAATTTATCTTCAGTGACAAAATCTACAGGATTTTCTGAAATGTTTTTGATGTCAATTTTGGCCTCAACACTTGTGTTAATGTGCCAATAGTCAGTGCCGTTAATAGTTCCTAAATACATTTTTTAAATTTTTAAAATGGTAAATTAATATCTTCATACCTTTTAGAATAAAATTCTTTAGGGTATGTTTTTTTATAAAATTCATACATGAAGTCAATGACTTCTTTGTGCACATTAGCGTGCACCATGTCATCTATGCCTCCCTCATCTTCTGAGTAGGCATGTATCCAAAGTTGCCACATAATTAGCTTTTTAAGTGATGGCGGCCAGGACGTAGTGAACACCCTGACCTTGTGAGATTAAAATTTTAGTTCAGTATTAGTTATATCAATATTGCATAAACGGCAATGTATGATATATGTGCATAGGTGTTCAAAGGGTAGGTATCCAATAATACCACATCCGTTATCACCATCCATTTCATGATTATAATCACCTACAGGTGTTTCTTCAGGGATATTTAATTCTTTGAATGTTTGACTGTTAACCCATCCGCCTAATTTATTAATGAGTGCTATTTCATACTCATTAATGTTATTTGAGTACACTAAATGTCCCTGAATAACACTAATAATGAAATTGTTAATGTGAAATGCAAACCTTGATGTTGCAGGCATGCCATTTTTTTTAGGCATTAATTTTTCAGTTTCTTCATCCACAACAATTAGGTTTTGCATGTCAGAGTTTTTAAATTCTCTGATACCTACATATTGGCCTAATGTTTCTAATAGTACTTCATTAACTATGACAAGTTTATATTCTTCTATTCTATAAACATTGTCTTTTTCAGAGAGCTCATTAAATCTCTCTAAGTTAAATTCATTTGTTTCTATCCCTAGTTTCATTTTATAAGGTTTTGAAGGTCAAACCCCGTGAGGTCTGAGTTATAAAATTTCATCAGTAGACCATTGAAGTCAAACTGATTTAGTAAGTCTTGTCTACTAATGATTTCCAATTGGTATAAAGCAAGCATTAACTGCTTGCTATATACTGAATAAATCCCTGGTGTGCTACTTCCGTATTCTGATGGCTCATTGCTATATACAATGTTATTGGATAGCCCTGAAAGAATAGCAGTTTTGCAGTGAGTTCCAATCAACCAGTCATCATTTAAATGTAGACCAATGTCTACAATTTCTCCCTTGTGCTCAAAAGCAGGGATGATTGGAATGCAATATGACCAATTAGGATGGTTAGGGTATGCAAGTTGGTCATATCTACTTGCAATATCCTTTAAGATATTTTCCCCTTTTTGTTTTACCTCATATGTATGAGGATATTTTGTCAAGTGTGGGAAACACTTGGCTAATCTACTCATGTTTTTATGAATAGATTCTTTTGTGAAACTTTTCATGCTTTATATTTTTATAGTGTCCTGCTCGTGCATATAGGAGCAGGACATAGTGAACTTATAATGGTTGCTTAATAACTCTGAAGAACTCATAGTCTTCAAACTTGCTACCAAGTCTGTGACCTTTGCGTTCTGATGGTACTCTATACTGTAGTTTAACTACAAGTATGGAGGAGAATGGGTCAAGAACTGTTAACCCTTTCTCCCTGTCAATAGGTATTTCAATACCCAATTGCTTACCTACAATATCTTGTATCTCAGGGTAAGCTACTGAGGATACAATTTCTGATGCACTGTTAAAAATATCAAGAAATTCATCTGATGAGATTTTTCTTGATGTGTATCTACCCTGCACTGGCATCATTGCAGAGTTCATAAGAAATATTTTCATGACATATTATGTTGTATTTTTTCTACGCACAATATTATGCATAGAGCAAAGATTGTTATAAATAATCTTTGGGCAAAGTTAGCACTGCCATCACCTAGGATGCAGATCATAATCAAAACTGTTGAACTTAATTTTAATAAGGTCAACAATAAAATTTGTATATTAATCATAGCTTGTAATTTTTTCTATAGTATGAATCAATCATACCAAATCCAATAAAGCAGGTGTACATAGCTATGCCATAGACACCCATAAAGCATTCTGTAATCACATAAATACCTGCACCCAGCAGAATGATACCGAGTGCAAGTGTTAGTAAGTCTTTCATGTTTTTAGTTTAAACAAAGACCATACATAAATGGCCCCTTCTCATGATGTATTTCTATATCATCAGTAGAGACTATTGCATAAAGCCCTCTGTGTTTTGAAATTATTTTTTGCGCTACCTTTTTTTCCCCTATGAAGAACTCTTCTATCTTGTCTTCACTAATGGAAAAAACTACTACTTCTGCATTGCTACAGTGTAGGTATGATAAGGCCCACTGACAAGCCTTGTTGGGTGTTTCAAATGTTTTCTTAGACATTCTTACAATTTTTAAAATTAAAAAATGAGGTTCCCTGTTACAGGAACCTCTTAAATTCTCCCCCGGATTTCTTCACCATCTGTTCCATTCCCTCATTGTCTTGCCCTAGTATTATTCCGTGGGTTTTAATACCAGGTGTAAATTCCTCCACTTCATCTTCGCCATCATTAATGACAACAATTTCAGGGTTCTCACCCTTAATTGCCTGACCATTAATTCTACCTGACTTAATTAACTCACAGGCAGATTGTACAGCTTTCTCCACATTGGTGTCTCCACCATTTTGTCTTGGAAACCATCTTGCAAATTGAATAGCTTTTTCTTTGCTATCAATTGTTATGATTTCTTTAGACATATTGCCAATGAAGGTGGCAATATATAGTATAGCCTTACCATCAGCTACAGCTTGCAATCTGTTTACAAGCAGTGCTTTGAGTAGACTATTTTTATCATTGCAATTCATGCTACCACTGTCATCTATAAGAAGAAACAATGATTGCACGTTGGCTTGCTTACGTACACGTACATTAAGTTGCTTGGTAGCAAGCTTGTACTTGTAGGTAGGCATACCTATTGCAGAGAAATTAGACAAATTAGATACCTGAGAGTATTCAGACATACGTCTATTGGATACTTTCTTTGTTACCTTACTTGCCTGCAAGAATTCTTTGCTGTTCAACATGGCTAAGTTTTCTAAGAAGCCTTCATTCTTTCTTAGATCATATTTATCCATTGCTTCTACACAATTGACATCCATGCTGTGAGCAGCAATCTCTCCTGCATCTTTGATAGACTGTACATCTTCTTGGACTTGTTCAAGCTTTTCTTGAATGTCATCAGAAGAATTGTTGTCAAATATAGGTAAGCTTTCACCTTCACCATAAATTGACACACCTGTACTATCTATCTTAGATAGATTGGCTACAAGACTTGCAGCTTTCTCAAGGGGAGAAATCCCCGTTAAACTATTAAAGTCTACAGACTCTAATAATTTGTGGACAGCTTGTGTATACTGATTGCCGCTGTCTACAAAGCAATCAGTAACAGGATCTCCCTGCATTACATAGCTATAAGCATTAGCTATGTCCCGAACAAAGTCATGAGAGAATGGCTTTTCAAAGCCTATCTCTTTAAACCTTGCCTGCACATCTCTCCTAGATGGAGGGATGTACAGTTTATGGTTCTGTGTTCTCATCTTATGATGTTTACAGCACGACTCCACCTTTTTCCATGCATATACATCATGAATCTCTGTGGGATGGACTCGGGCCTTGGGTTCTTAATAAATGAATCCATGTATTGTGTGATGATTATAAATAATCTCACACAATTTTTTATGCATTCATCCTTTCTTTCCACCAAGTCATCTGTCACTGCATAGTCAGACAAAGCTTCATATGCCCTGTAGATCTCCTTGAACAAAGGAGCGCAGTGTCTAAAACTCTGCTTGAGTTCCATTTGTTTCTTGAGGGAGTTGATTAACTCAACTTTCTCCTCAAAGAATTTAATGGTAGCTCTTTGATGAGCAATCTCCTTCTGGAGTTCATCAAAGTTCTTCAGACCCTTACTTAAGCCATGCATACCTCTGAGGCTATCAATCCCGTTTATCAACGCGGATTTGTAAGCCTTGCCACAGGTACGTGGAGAAACTACATACTGATTGCTGTTAGAAGCAGCACATATGTTAGCTACCTGCTCTGCAGTTCGCGGATCAAATTCTTGTCCATCTCCAGTAGCGGCATATAATGCCTTCCGGTAATCACCTGGCGTATGTGACTGCCAAGCAACCTCCTTCTCAAACAAGAAGCGTTGCATTAATGCCTCAGTAGAAGCATCTTCAACAACTTCCTCACGAGATCTATTTGTACAAGCTATGACCATCTTGGTCTTTATGGGCATAACTTGATTGCCCATGCGAACACACTTAGACTGAAGTATGTCCTTTAATATTAGAAGAACTGCAGGGAACGCATCCCAAAGCTCCTCAAATATAACTACCTCATGCTGTACAAAAGCATTCTGAAGCAGGTAGTTAATCTCTCCTGTGTCTTGGAAGGTCTTCATATCTATGCCTCCTAACAGCTTCTCTTCAGTCATTCCCTGACCAAACGACATAGTGAATGGCGTCTGTGTTTCCACTAAATTATTCTGATGCAAGTATTCATGGAAAAGTATGGCAGCATCTGATTTACCATACCCACCAGGCCCGAACATTATTATGTTCTCTCCTGAATTCCAAGCCCACGCTAGTTCTTCACCTGCGTTAAAGTTGTGCAATTTTTTAGAGATGTAGTTGCTAACATCTTTGCTATTAACTCTCATAGTCTTCTATTTTATGAGATGAATAATCAGGTTAACCTACCTGTTAAGGACATGAACGCACTAATACCTTTCTACAAAGGATATAAGCCCCACATGCTTGCCAAGGATTCTCACCTTAGTAAAGACAACGCTTGCCCCTCTTCTATCTTTCTTAGCGTTGTCTTTGGTAAGCACTATTACATCTATCAATAGCTATTGTTGCTAAAGATTTGAGATGTATAGTCTAATCTTCCTACATTTTTGCATAGTATCCTCCACCCTAATCCGGGCTTCACAGGTCCTCTTACATCCATGTATTCAGATAACTTACCACCTTATTTCCTCTGTTAAGATTCTGTATGCTCGGCTACATACACCCTGGCAGGTCAAGACATTACTGCTATACTTGCCAAGTATAGACTTATAACCTTTGTATACTCCACCTATTGTTGGTGTAAAGTTTAATACAAGGATGACATAGAACTCATCTCTGAGGTAACTTGTTAGGTTACTAGCAGTACTCTATCTTGCCTAACACTTCCCACATGTGGCAAAGCTTCAGCAGGCATCTAGCCTGGTTTCTATGCATAGCTTATTAGTACTGAATTATAAGCTATGTGTCCTCCTTCTGGGCTGCAGACATCTTCCCTTAATTTACAAGCGGCTACACATAAATGTGCTAGGAGCTAACCAGACTCTTTTCCGCGGTTAAACAATAGTTTAAGTAGTTAATTAATAAATTTAATAATATACTGTACACTCTATGTGCGCAGTACAGACCACATGTGTTTAATGAGCATGTGTCTATACTCATTGCCTGTTAAGGCTATCGTCTTTTCACCATCAGTGGCAAAATGACATTTGGCTACGGGGTTGTAGCCATAGTTAATGCCATCTAAGGCAAAAACTATATATTCTTTTTTAGGTGCCATACCTTTAAGTTTTAAAGGTTAAAAAATAAATGTAAGGTCACAGGCGTACATTCCTGCTCCCAAGTTACATAAAGAGTTCCTTCTTGACTCTTTTTGCATTATCTTATTGCTTGTCTTGTAAGCCTGCCAGCGCACCTAGATGTGCAGGATTCTTGCAATAAGCAAACGTAACTTGTGTCTCATGATTTCTCATGTATACACCTTACATTAAACGTGCGTTTTAAGTATGCGCACCCCACTATAATCATTTGAAAATTTTAAATTGCCCCACAATCCCAACACGCACCCCAAGAAGGGTCATGGTTTTTTATTATTTTACCTTCGTAGCTTACTTTTGTAGCTTCAGCTACTACAGTACCTCCGCAGAAAGTACAGGAACCAAATTCCTTTGTCTCTGTTTTAATTTCCAAGTCTTTTTTGGTTAATCTCTCACAGAAGTATCCTTCTTGAAGATAACCTTGCCCATCTCCGTAGCCAAGATAAATTTCATATCTTTCTTCTTCATTCAGCGAGACTACTTCTCTAGTACCATTGATGTTTGTAACGTAGAAAGATTTTTGTTTTGTTATAAAGCACATAACTATATTCTAATTCTATATTTATACAGCCATTTTCAGTTTGCTGTTTGGTTTGAGCGTCTTATAGACCTAAACCTGCATATGCAGACCAACCCTTTGAAGGATTTGCACCATTTCACAAGAGGCCCAGGCGGACATAGTGAATAAAAATGATAACATGACGGGAATTAAGAACACTATTTTTCATATTGTTGTTTTAATTGAAGGAAGTGTTATATAGTCCGTCATGTTATCTATAGCCTTTGGGTTCACGTAGCTAATATGAGAGCAGATGCTCTACGGTCTTGTCATCAAATAACTCAATGGATTAGACAAGAAAAGCTCGCCATTGAGGTTTTGGTTGTTTATATTTGTATCTATTTAATAGGAACAAACAACCAGAAAAAACCTATGTTAATGCAAATTAACAAAAATAACTCTTATGAAGTTCAGAGTTATTGTGCAGGGCATACCTAATGAGGTATGATGGAGGAGTTACACATATCTCCCTTATATGTGTAGGTGGGAAAGCAATACCACCATGTATCTCGGTCTTTTATCCCCTGGTAGGAGGAGAGATGATAGCCGTCTCTCACACTGCTGTTATTAAGACACATGGTTTATCAGCTTTACCATATGAATTCATCCATCACTAATTTACAGAGGCTTTGGACTCTCACACCTTAATGTGGCTAGTTTAATGAGAAGCCTACCTAAGTAGACTCCTTTAACAACAGATTGATCAGACCTGTTGGGTTTTATTCCCTCAATGAATGGTTTTCCTATATATATCACTGCCCTGATATCATATAGACTTATTGGGAATAAGGAAAAGGAGGAGAGATTCAAATATGTTATGGCAGGTTCTTTAAAAATTCTAAGACATGACCATAATTTCAAGCTCACGGGTAATCTAATTGTAACCATCCATCTAAACAACTATATATACTAATACATATATCTCTATATATACTAGCTCTCTCCTTCGTTGTTAGAGTTACTATTATTTCCCCTGAAAGCCCTACTTTCAATTTATTAGCTATATCCATACGCCATAGCTAGTTGAGATTTGCGTGTATTCTTTGTATGGAAATACCCCAGTGTGTTTTATACACACTTTTAGGGCAATACACGCACTTATTGTGCAAAACAGAACAATATTTTGTGGTAATACCAATACATTTGATATAACCCCCGTAAATCTTGGCACTTGCTCAAGTATTCACAGAATAATATTCTGTTTCTATATGTTTTTTCAGCCTTTGGCAAAACATATGAAAACCATAAACAGTAAAATTAAAGGGTTCACGTACTACAGTAATGTAGTTGCCACTACTCTCATTCTCAAGAGATTATGGTGACCGCTGTCCACCCAAAGCATTTGCTTACGTACCTATGAGAGCAAGTAGCTATGGGCGGACATAGTGAACCCTTTAAAAGGCCTGAGGCCTACCGGTGCACCCTAAGGGTGAACACCGGCAGACTCAAGCTTCTTGATTACTTTGAGGCGAGCTTTTGTGTTACCAAGAGCAACTCCGTTGAACTTGGCTAACTCAATTAGCTCAGCATCAGAGTAATCAGCCCAAGTTGGTTGAGGAACTTCCTCAGCCATCTGAACTCCAAAAAGACCAGGAATGATTATTCCTGTCTTGGAGTTCACTTGGGGTTCAGCAAACTCAAATTTGTCAGTCTCCGTTGGAGTGCAACGGAAAACAGGAGACTTACGGAGTTTGCCCTTGACTTTGACGTCAGGGTCCTGAACAAAGTCAGGAAATTCCAACCCGTGGTCAGTGAAAAAATCCTTGAAATAAGGATGGTTGATTGAACACGGTTGGTTGTTGTCATCCCAAATGGTGAAGTAGCCTCTTTTTGAGAGAGCTGAACCATTTGATGACGACATAAAGGCAGTAGAGTTCTTGCCGTAGCTCGCAGAGCTTTGGCCAGGACGCCTTGCCTTGGTTGATAGGTAAATCTGATAGTAAGTCCTTTTGGACTTGCGTAGGATTTTCTTGATCAACCCTACGATTAAAATTTGCTCATGCATAATTTTAATTTTAGATGGTTAAGAAATGTTGCACATGCAGGGGGTACCCACATGGCAAAATTTAGTGGGGGAGTAGATAATATAAACCCCATGAGCACGTCAAGCACATAGGGTTTTAGGATTATGATATGAGATTTATTTAAATTGTGTTGGAGTGTAGATAAATTATTATATTGTGAAAAAAAAGATGAAAGATATAAAAGTTATAGGTATGAGTGATGAGGTTGATATATTGTCAGAGGCATTTGATAATGGTTATAGGTATTTGTTTAATGGTGTTAGCATGAAGCGTTTAAAGCGGGAGTGTGTAGATAGTGGGCGGGATTTGTATATGACATTTTATTTTGATGATGGTCCAGGGGAGGAGGATATGTATGATATGTTATTTTGGTATGAGGATGAGGAGTGGTATGAGCGGTGTGCGGTTATAAAGGAGTTTATGGATAGTAATTTTGGAAGAAATGGTTAGTAAACTTTTGAAAGTTACATAATATATATTATATTTGGTATTATTAATTTATAAACAATAGAAATATGGAAAATGTATTAGAGAGTCAAGAGGTTGAGATTAGCAAGGAGGAGTTAAAGGAGCGCAGGCAAAAGATCACTGATTATTACAGTGAGCACATTCCTCATTTGAAGGTACAGTTGGAGTATGAGCAGTTATTGACTGAGATTGAGGAGAACCGTGCAAAGCGTGCACAGGCACAGAAGTTTTTAGCACAGATTTTAGGACCAAAAGATGGATCAGATGAAGTTATTAAAGAAGGGTGACAAGGGACAGGATGTTAAGAATTTACAGAAGTTACTTGGGATTACTATGGATGGGGATTTTGGTCCTTTGACGGAGGGTTCTGTAAAGAGGTTTCAGATGAATTACAATATAATGCCAGACGGCATAGTTGGTTCAGACACTTGGCAAATGTTGATAGTTCACAAGGGGAAGGTTGAGGAAGTAGATTTGGACAATGATAATAATGTTATAGAAACAAATTATGGCCAGATTATAGAGAGGTATTATTTACCTAAGGGAGAGTATGTTGACAGGGGTGGTAAGCCAGTATTGCGTCATGCTTTCTTGCATCACACAGCGGGGAGGGAGAATCCATATAAGGTTGTAGATAGTTGGGGTAGAGATGACCGGGGGCGTGTTGGAACGGAGTATGTGTTGGGGGGACAAAGCCATACAAGTGGTAATACTGACAATGATGGAGTTGTGGTGAAGGCTTTTCCTGACAATGGCTATGCGTATCATTTGGGTAAAACGGGAAGTGGGGCAATGAATAAAGCTAGCGTAGGAATAGAGATATGTTCTATGGGTTATTTAGATAGTAATTATAGGACTTATGTTAATAGTAAGTGTTTAGCAAGTCAGGTTATAAAGTTAGCGGAGCCATTTAAGAATAAGTTGTATTGGCATAGGTACAGTGATCTTCAGATAGAAGAAGTAGAAAAATGGATAAAGTATATCGGGAATAAGGAGCAGATAGATATGCGGTTGGGTTTAAAGCAATGGATTAAGAAGTATGGTCCTACAAAAGCTTTTGAATTTCAGGAGGATGCATATTATGGTAAGGTCCAGGGGTTACTGACACATACTAATGTTAGAAAAGACAAGAGTGATTGCTATCCAGATCCTAGATTGGTGGATGTAATTATGAGTATAAAATAGGCAGGTTAGATATTAATTTATTTTAATAATCTACCGGGGTTTGAGGGTTCTTTAATGTCGGCCTGTCTTTAAGGTATAGGGAAGGGGAGAAACTATTTTTATTTAATTTATTAATTAATAATGGGTTAGGAAATTTATTTTATGACTAGATTAAATTGCCCCCTTCCTTATTTAATTTTTAACAAAAAATCTTTATTAAGCTATGGCTGTAGTGAGAAAAGTAGACAAAAAGGTTAGGTCTAGCCGTATTAAAGTTATTAAGTATCAAATATTAACTTTTTGTTTTTTTAAAAACATTAAAGTTACAAATACTGAGCTTGAATTGCTTACAGAGTTGTCAGTAAATAATGGTATGGAGATAAATGACCTGTGTGAGCAATTATCAGTTAAATGTATCTATAGGACTAAGCAGTCTGCCAGGAATGCCATATCAAAGGTTGAAAAAAAGACATTGATATTTAAAGATGGAGATGCAAGGAAGAAAAAAATTTGGATATCAGAAGAAATGAATATAGAAACAGATGGTTCTATATTATTAGACATGAAAGTACTTGGAGTATGAATCCTAAAAAAGCAAAGATTTATAAAGAAGGAATAGCTCAAGAGTTAGGAGTGCATGAAGATGTTGTTGATGCATTTGTTGGATTTTATTATGAAAAGCTTAGGCAAACCTTGTCAAACCTGGTATATCCAAAAGTTTATGTAAATAATTTAGGAACTTTTAACATAAGACGGAAGAACTTAAATAAATGCATTAAAAAACAAAAGGATATACTGGGTAATTTAAAAAAGAGAACCTATTGTGGTTATGAAAAAAGCCTTGGAATACAGGAAAAGATAGAGTTGTATGAAAGGGCTTTAATAGATGTAAATAAAATGTATAAAGAAAAAGAAAATTTTAGAAAGAAACATGGCATGGAATAAATACTTAGGAGCTTTTAGGAATAGAAGACAAATTCTTGAGGGTATAAAAAATAAAATCTTTCAAAAAGAGCATGTAGAAGCTGAAGCAGCAAGAAGATGGTCAATATGTAAGGAGTGCAAAAGTTTAGATCAGGAAGGTTCTAAATGTATGGCTTCAGGAACACAGCCGTGTTGTAGTGAGTGTGGATGTAGTTTATCATTAAAAACTAGGGCGTTGTCTTCTAATTGCCCTTTAGAAAAGTGGTTAGCTGTAATGGATGAAAAGACAGAAGAACAGTTAATGAAAAATATAAAGTAGCATGAGTTTAAAATTTATAGAAAAGGGTCATAAATATGAAAGCCTGGATGATATAATCTGGACTAGCGTTACATCTTTTATAAACATGCTTAAGCCACCTTTTGATAAAAAAAAGATTGCAGAAAAATGTTCTAAAAGCAAAAAGTCTAAATGGTATGGACTTGATCCACAAGTTATTATGAATATTTGGGAGGGAGAATCCCAGAGAGCTTTGGACTTGGGAAATTGGTATCACGATCAAAGAGAGTCAGACATGCTTTCTTTTTCTACTATAGAAAGAGAGGGCGTTGAGCTTTCTATTATAAAGCCTATTATTGAAAATGGTATAAAGTATGCACCTGAACAAAAAATAAAGGAAGGTGTATTCCCTGAACATTTTGCTTATTTAAAATCTGCTGGATTGTGTGGACAGGCAGACCTTATAGAAATTGTTAATGGGAAAATAAACATTACAGATTATAAGACTAATAAAGAGATTAAAGAAAAGAGCTATGTAAACTGGGAAGGTATATCTTCAAAGATGTATGCACCTGTAAGTCATTTAGATGATTGTAATTTAAACCATTATAATTTACAGTTAAGTTTATATGCTTATATGATAAATAAACACAATCCAAAGCTAAAGGTGGGGTCATTAAAGATACAGCATGTACAATTTGAAAATGAAGGGTTAGATGAGTATGGATATCCAATAGCCAAGTATGAGAATGGAGATCCTGTAATAAAGAAAATAAAAATGTATGAGCTTCCTTATTTAAAAGATGAGGTTAGAAGTTTAATTATGTGGTTTAAAGATAAAAAAAATGATAGTAAGAATATTTGACATTCAAAATGAAAAAGTTGTTCCTACAGAACATTGCTATTCATTAAAATTTCTTAAAGATATTATGGAGTCATATCCTGATACATATATTAATGTTTACCAGTATTTATTTTATATGACATGCCCTAATCCAGATTTAAATCCTTTTTTTAATTTAAGAGAGCATGAAAAAGAAGACATGATTCTTGAAGAAATAAATATGGAAGAGTCTGTAGAGGACGATCTTATTCAACAAGCATTACACAAATGTGAAAAACTATATCAAACTCCTACATATAGAGCGTATAAAGGAATAAAAGGAATGATGGATAAACTAGCAAGATACATGGAAGTTACACCAATAGAGCATGGTAGAGATGGGAACATAACAGCACTTATAAATGCAGCTTCTAAATTTGAAAATATTAGAAACTCCTATAAAGGTGCTTTTAATGATATGAAAAAAGAACAACAAAGTTCAGTTCGTGGAGGACAGGGGCTTGCATATGATCAATTATAAAAACCAACATTATGAAAATTAGACCGTTAGGCAGTAAAGTATTACTAAAAGAAAAAGAAGCACCAAAGTATTTTAAAGGAACAGGTATTTTAATACCTCAGACAGCTCAAGATAAAGAATATATGGGCTATGTTGTTAAAATGGGAAAAAATGTAGCAAATGTAGAAGAAGGAGATCTTGTTAAGTATGCAAAGCATATACAAGTTATAGAAATGGAACATGAAGGTGAAGACCACTTTCTTATTGATGAAAAAGATATACACGCAATAATTGAAGATGATTAGTATACCAACATATAAAGATGGTAAATGGCAAACTACTGAGTTTAATGATGAATCAGAGTTTGCCATTTTTGTTTTAGACTTATTTAAAGAGCCCGGTCAATATGAGTTTGATGAAACCGCTTATGTATTTAATCAAGAGGCTAGAAGGTTTAATGATCAAAATTATTATTGTAAAAGCCCATTTAGGTCTAAAGACTTTATAAAGTACTGGGAAAAAGAAAAAAATAAGTGTAGGACAGGAGTGCTTTATATAAATAAAGATAAAACCTGGTTTATAACCAGGGATTATTATATGTGGCTTAACTTCCTTCCTATATATGACAAAGAAGAAAAGAAATATGGCTTTGCTAAGGTTAGGGACGCCCAGTATCATATGGCTTTATATGAATTTTTAGCTGAAGCAAACAATGAGCATGCTGCTATATTAAAGAAAAGGCAAATAGCTTCTTCTTACTTTCACATGGCAAAACTTTTGAATCAATATTGGTTTGAAGAAGGTTCTGTTTGTAAAATAGGAGCAAGCCTTAAAGATTATATTAATGACAAAGGTTCTTGGAAATTTCTAGAAGAGTATAGAGATTTCCTAAATGAACATACTGCCTGGTATAGACCAAGCAACCCTGAAAAGGTTTTGCTATGGCAGCAACAAATAGAAGTTAAAATAGATAATAGAAAATTTAAAAAAGGATTAAAGTCTAAAATACAAGGGGCTTCTTTTGAAAAAAACCCTACCACAGGCGTAGGTGGACCAACAACATATTTCTTTCATGAGGAAGCGGGTATAGCTCCTAAAATGATGGATACATATGAATATCTTAGACCTGCTATGTTATCAGGAATGGAAACTACAGGAATGTTTATAGCCGCAGGTTCTGTTGGTGATTTAGAGCAATGTAAGCCTTTAAAGGAAATGATATTAAATCCAAAAGCTCATGGCGTAAGAGAAGTAGAAACAGATTTAACGGATTCAGATGGGACAATTTCTAAAGCAGGATTGTTTATTCCTGAGCAATGGTCTATGCCTCCTTATATAGATAAATTTGGAAATTCATTAGTTTCTGAAGCTTTAAATGCAATTAAAAAAGAAAGAGAAGAGTGGAAAGTAAATTTAAATCCTGAACAATATCAGTTAAGAATTTCTCAAAAGCCAACAAACATTGCTGAAGCTTTTGCGTATAGAAAAGAAAGTATATTTCCTCAGGGTATAATACATAGACAATTAAAAAAAATTGAAGATAAAGAATATAGTTATGAGCATATAGAGCTCAATAGAACACAAGATGGTATTCAAGCAAAAAGAAGTAACAAGCTACCTATTAGCAAATTTCCTGTTAGTAGAAAATTACAAGACAAGACAGGATGTTTAGTTGTATGGGAAAGACCTGTATCAAATCCTGGGTTTGGAATGTATTATGCAGGAATTGATCCCGTTTCTGAAGGAAAAACTACAACTTCTGATTCTTTATGTAGTATCTTTGTATATAAGAACCCTGTAGAAATTACCAGGGAAACCATAGATGGTATTGAGCACATAATAGAAAAAGATAAAATTGTAGCCGCTTGGTGTGGAAGATATGATGACATTAATAAAACGCATACTCAATTAGAATTAATTATAGAGTGGTATAACGCATGGACTGTTGTAGAGAATAACATATCTTTGTTTATACAGCATATGATTTCTAAAAAAAAGCAAAGATATCTAGTTCCAAAAAGTCAAATATTATTTCTTAAAGACTTAGGGTCTAACAAGTCTGTTTTTTCTGAATACGGATGGAAAAATACTGGAATTTTATTTAAAAGTCATTTGATATCTTATGCTATAGAGTTTTTAAGAGAAGAAACAGATCAAGATTTTGATGAAAACGGAAATACAATTAGTAGCACATTAGGTATAGAAAGAATACCTGACCCTATGCTTTTAAAAGAAATGCTAGCATATCAACCTGGTGTAAACGTAGATAGGCTTGTGGCATTTTCTTCATTAATAGCATTTGCTAAAGTACAGCAGTCTAATAGAGGATTTTCAAAAAGAAGAGAAAGTGAACTAGATAATAAGTTTGAGAATTCAAAAAATTTATATAAATTAAAATATTCTCCGTTTAAAAATATTGGTAGAAACAAAAAAGTTAACGGGAAAAAATTTAACAAGTCAGCATTTAAAAATTTTAAATAATGAAAGTATTTAATGCATTACAAATAAAAAAAGGAGCAAAAGGTGAAGGATACCCTACATCTTCAAGCTTGACACAACCAATACAGTTTTTGCCATCCAAAAAAAAAGATGATGATTGGAAAGCGTGGAATATAGACTGGCTAGAATTACAAGGGTTAGAATTTTTAAGATTAAACTCAAGAAGGTTATTAAAAAATTATAAACTTGCCAAAGGAATTATAGATAAGACAGATTATATCATTGAAGAAGATAATGACTACAAAGATATTGTAGATGTTCTTACAAAAGAAGATGAATCTGCTCTTGAATTAAAATTTTACCCTATTATACCCAACGTTATAAATGTTCTTTCTGGAGAGTTTTCCAAAAGAATTACCAAAGTTCAATTTAGAGCTGTTGATGACCTTTCTTATAATGAAATGCTAGAGCAAAAAAGGTCTATGATTGAAGAAAATCTTTTAGCAGATGCTGAAAAGAAGATAATCATGAAAATGATACAGATGGGAGTAGATCCTAATAGTGAGCAAGCTCAACAGCAGTTAAACCCCGAAGCAATAAAAAGCCTTCCTGAAATTGAAGATTTCTTTTCCAAAGATTATAGATCACTAGTAGAAGAATGGGCTACACATCAAAAGACAGTTGATGAAGAAAGGTTTAAAATGCAAGAGCTTGAAGAAAGAGCATTTAGAGATATGCTTATTACAGATAGAGAGTTTTGGCATTTTAAAATGCTAGATGATGATTATGATGTTGAGCTCTGGAATCCAGTACTTACATTTTATCAAAAATCTCCAGACATAAGATATATATCAGACTCTAACTTTGTTGGAAAGCTAGATCTTATGACAGCATCAGATGTTGTTGATAAGTTTGGTTATTTAATGAATAACGAACAATTAGAATCTTTGCAAAAAATATATCCTGCACGTTCAGCACTATATCAAGTTAATGGGTATCAAAATGATGGATCATATTATGATGCCAGTAGATCACACAGTTGGAATACAGAAATGCCAGGTCTTCCATATAGAAGGTTTGTAAGTAATTGGTCTAACGACCCTGCTAGAGGGGGTGATATTATTTCAGCAATTCTTAATGAAAGTGATGATATTAAACTATGGGGAGAAGGGGAGCTTATGAGAGTAGCTACATGTTATTGGAAAACTCAAAGAAAGCTAGGTCACTTAATAAGAGTGAAAGAAGATGGTGAAATAATACAAGAAATAATAGACGAAACTTATAAAATTACTGAAAAGCCTATTTATGATACGTCTGTATTTAAAAACAAAACTAAAGATAATTTGCTTCAGGGTGAGCATATTGATTGGATATGGATAAATGAAGTTTGGGGCGGTATAAAAATAGGTCCAAATTTACCAGCAAACTGGAGAACAAACATGGGAAATAATATTAACCCTATATATTTAGGGATAAATAGAAAAAAGCCCGGTAGAGTACCATTCCAATTTAAAGGGGATAAAACAATGTATGGATGTAAGCTTCCTGTAGAGGGAAGAGTGTTTTCTGATAGAAACACAAAGTCTGTATCTCTTGTAGATTTAATGAAAGCATATCAGGTAGGCTATAATTTAGTTAATAATCAGATAGCTGATATACTTGTTGATGAGCTAGGAACAGTAATCATGTTTGATCAAAATGCATTGCCAAGACACTCAATGGGTGAAGATTGGGGAAAAGGGAATTATGCTAAAGCATATGTAGCAATGAAAGATTTCCAAATGCTACCTTTAGACACATCTATTACAAACACAGAAAACGCCACTAATTTTAATCATTACCAAGTTTTAAATATGGAACAATCTCAAAGGTTAATGTCCAGAATACAACTTGCTAATTATTTTAAACAGCAAGCATTTGATGCAATAGGCGTTAACCCTCAAAGATTAGGTGCGCCAATAGGTCAGCAAACAGCCACCGGTGTTACCCAGGCTCTTAATCAATCTTACGCACAAACAGAAATATATTTTACACAGCATTCAGATAACTTAATGCCAAGAGTTCATCAAATGAGAACAGACTTAGCTCAATTTTATCACAGCACAAACCCAAGTGTAAGATTATCCTATATGACTTCTGAAGCAGAAAATGTTAACTTTATTATTAATGGTACAGATCTTCTTCTTAGAGATTTTAATGTTTTTGCTACTACCAGAACAAATCACAGGTCAGTGCTAGAACAATTAAAACAATTGTCTATTACAAACAATACATCTGGAGCGACTATATATGACCTTGGCAATATCATTAAAGCAGAATCTATAGCCGAAGTAACAGATATATTAAAAGATGCTGAAGCTAAAATGCAAGCACAAAGACAACAAGAAATGCAGCAACAACAACAAATGCAACAAGAGCAAATACAAGCTAATATGCAGCAAGAGCAAATGAAATTGCAGTTTGAATCTCAAGAAAATGAAAAAGAAAGACAAAAAGATATTACTGTTGCAGAAATTAGAGCAGCCGGATACGGAGGAGGGCAAGATGTAAATCAAAACCTGCAATCAGATTACATAGATGCCTTAGAAAATATAAGAGAAGAAACTAAGTACAGAGAGCAGATGAATATAAAAAAAGAACAGATTTCATCAAACAATAATTTAAATAAACAAAAATTACAAATTGAAAGAGAAAAACTTAGGACTCAAAGAGACATTGCTGAAAAAAATCTTGAAATAGCTAAAGAAAACAAAAACAAGTATGATGTAGAACCAAAAAAGAAAAAGAAAAATGACAAGAAATGATATAGCTACAATAATTCAATCTTCTTTAATTTTAATATTGTTTTTGTATATAGTTTTTAAAAAACCTCCTGTGCAAAATCAAATAGATTATGACAGAATAAAAAAAGATTATGAAATAAAGATGAATCTAATAAATAACAAAATAGACTCTATAGATAATATAAATAATCTAATAGTTTATAAAATAGATTCGTTAAAAAGCATTATACCTAACCACAAAATTATTTTAAATAACATAAGCAGTCAAATAGATAGCATAAATGAAAATTATAAAAACGTTGATTATTATACTGTTAGTGACTCAGTATTACTCAGCAGATTGTCAAGATAAAATATGTATAGATAAAATTAAAGCTGTAAATATAGCTTTGCAATTAGATAGTTTTAATTTAATTAAATCTAAAGAATCTTTTTATATTAATTACATAGACACTTGTAATGTTTTAACTAAAGAACAAGCTCAAATAATTAAAGATCAAACATTTCTTATTGATTCACAAACAGGCAAAATCAGTCTATTGAAAGAAAAGTATACTGATTCTCAGTCTATTATAAAAATAGTGGAAAGTTCACTAGAGCAAGAAAAAAAGAAAAATAAAAAACTAAGAACAAAATATACAGTTAGTCTTGTTGGAGGTGGAATTTTAAGCGTAGGATTAACAACTGCATTGCTAGTATTATTATTATAGCTATATACTGCAAACATTATAAAAACAATATAAACTTTTTAAAGTTTTATAATACCATATGACGTATATTACATTATTAAATAAAACCAACAAAAAATGAGTGAAGTAAAAGAAAACATTGAAACTAAAGTAGAAACAGTCAATATTGATATTGATGAATTGTTTAATGGCGCACCTTCTGCTGAAGGTATTACCCTTCCAGAAACTGAAGAGAAGCCAAACATTTTTAAAAAAGAAGCAGATGTTGATATGACATTTGTTGAACCTGAAGAAATTGAAGAAGAGCTTCCTTCTGAAAATGAAGAAGAAAAAGACAGCTTTGAAATTGAAAAAGATTCTAGTCAACTTCTTGATAATATTGACAATGAAGAAACTATAATAAAGCCTAATAAAAAAAATGTATCTTATATTTTTCAAAAGCTTATAGAAAAGGATAAAATTGTTCCTTTTGATGATGATAAAAACCTTGATGATTACACAGTAAAAGATTGGGAAGAGCTTTTAGAGGCAAACTTTGAAGAAAAAGCCAATCAAGTAAGGCGTGAAACTCCAAGACAGTTTTTTGACAGCTTACCTCAAGAGCTACAAATAGCAGCAAGATATGTTGCAGAAGGAGGGACTGACATGAAAGGGCTTTTTCAAACTTTAGCTTATGCAGAACAAACAAGAGAATTAAACATTGAAGAAGAAAGAGACCAGGAAATTATAATTAAGAATTATTTATCAGCAACAGGGTATGGAAATGAAGCTGAAATAGATGAAGAAATAGAACTGTGGAAAGATCTGGGTAAGTTAAAACAACAAGCATCTAAGTTTAAGCCTAAGCTAGATAAAATGCAAGACAAAGTTGTTGCTAGAAAATTAGAAGAGCAAGAAATGAAAAGGGCTCAGCAAGAGCAAGCATCTAAACAATACATGGGAAATGTATACAATACACTAAAGGGTGGTTCTTTAGGAGATATAAAATTAAACAGAAAAACACAATCTATGTTATATAATGGATTGGTTTCACCAAGCTTTCCTTCAGTTACAGGAAAAAATACAAATCTTTTAGGTCACCTATTAGAAAAATATCAGTTTGTAGAACCCAATTACACTATAATTGCAGAAGCTTTATGGTTGCTTTCAGATCCTAATGGATACAAATCTAAAATTATGGAAAAAGGAGCACAAAAAAATATAGCAAAAACAGTAAGGAAATTAAAAACAGAACAAGCCAATAATAGCGGCTCTTCATTAGGCGTTCAAAAAGCTGAAGAGGAATCTGCAAAAGTAAGTAGAAAGAGAAAGATACCAAGGGCAAACAACATTTTCAAAAGATTTTAAACATTTATTCATTTAATTTAAATTAATTATGGCAACTCCAGTATTAAACAATGGGATTTTCCTTAGAGATACTAACTATAAAGCGAGTTCACATGTTGATTCTTATCACTTAACACAAATGTTGGGAAGTACAGAACCTATGGATATGGGTCCTGTTGACATTTGGGCTATGACACAAAAGGTAGAAATGCCTTTGTATCAAATGGCTTCTTTTGGTGGAAAGAATACTATCATGGTGGATAACGCTAGAGGTGAGTACAAATGGCAAACTCCTATCGCTCAAGATCTACCTTACATTGTTGGTGACATTGATTCAGGTAATACTACAAAAGGTATTGATGGGCAAACATTTCAAATTAAGCTTTCTAAAAGGGCGTTTGGCCATGGTGATATTATCACTTATGACAAATACAATGGCTTAGAGCTTTACATTACAGCTGATGATATCCTACCTGCAGGTGACGGATTTATCTTTACTGTTCAACTTGTAAACAATGATAATGCCTCTACATTAGATAATGCTTATTTAGCATCTGGAACTAAATTCTTTCGCAAAGGTTCTGCAAGAGGAGAATATGGTGAAAGATTTTCTGACATCCAAACAGGTTCTGGGTTCCGTGAATTCTACAACTTTGTAGGAGGAGCTGAAGCACATGTTCATTATTCTATTTCTAGCCGTGCTGATCTTATGATCAAAGGCGGTCTTAATGCTGATGGCACGGTGCCAGTAACAGAGATTTGGAGAAACTTTAACCAGGATCCTAATAATCCTTCTGTTTCTTCTATTGAGGGTTTAGTTCAAAGCATGGGCAAGGCAGGTGCAAGAAAAGCTTTTGAAGACGGTTCTTTATCAAGAACTTTTTTAACAAATCTTGAAGCAGCTCATCTTTCTAAGATTGCTAATGATATTGAAACTTACCTTATGTGGGGTAAGGGTGGTAGAATTAAGCAAGACGGTCCAGATGATATTAGACTTTCTGTAGGTCTTTGGTCACAGCTTGATAACTCTTTCAAAAGAGTTTATAACAAAGCTAATTTTACTCTTGACATGTTCAAATCTGAACTGTATAACTTTTACCAAGGTAAAGTTGAGTTTAAAGGGCCGGATCCACAAAGAAAACTTATTGTTCAAACTGGTATTGGTGGCATGCAAATGATCAACAAAGCTATTGCTGATGAAGTATATGGTTCAGGTCTTGTACAGAATGCCGTAGAGTTAGGTGCAGTTACAGGTAAAGGTTTAGACCTTGACTTTGGATTTGCATACACAAGCTTTACAATTCCATTCCTTGCTAATGTTAAGTTTGTTCTTAATCCAGCATTTGATAACCTTCATACAAATGATATTGAGAATCCTCTTATTGATGGAAGACCTCTAAGTTCATTTAGCTTTGTCATTTTTGATGTTACTGATGAAGGTAACGATAATATCTTCTTGCTAAAACTTAACTGGGACAACCAATTAAAATGGTTCTATCAAAATGGAACTATGGATTACATGGGAAGAACTCAAGGGTTTGCATCTACAGGTAACTTTAATGGTTATAGAGTATTTATGACTCAAACCATGCCGGCTATTTGGGTAAAAGATCCAACCAAAGTTTTGAAAATTGTTATGAGAAACCCAATTACAGGTGGATCATTCTAATATAAAGGGAGGGGCTAACGCCTCTCCCATTTTTTGATTTTAAAACAAAAAGATATGTCTATATATAAAAAAGCTCCGTTTAAAAAAACCACAGAATTCACCAATAGTGATGTCTCTAAAATAATTGCATCAAAGAAAGTGGGAAAAGATATTTTGTCAAGGGATTACTTAGATAATGCCACTGCAAAAACAGCAGGATTAGTAGATGGAGATGTTTATCATACCGCAGGATTCCTTAAAGTAGTTTATACATAACATTAAATAAAAACCAACAAGATTATGAGTGATTACACAATTGTAGAAAAGTACCAGCAAAGCAAAAATCAAACTATTGCTATTAGACCGTTTTTTAATCCTGAAAAAGAAAATATGGGATTACAAAATTACGGCATGGCATTACATGACGGGGTGTGGCATCAAGAAACTTTAGCTTGTTTAGAGCTAAATGGAGTTAAAAGATTTGTTACTGGCCTTAATGAGTTTGCTCCAGATGTAAAAATGTTACCTCCTGGAGACAAAGAAATAAAAATTAAAGAAATAAGAAAAGTTGTTAGTCAATTAGAAAAAGATTTAGCTGCTAATGTTGTAGATCCTGAAGATAAAGATTTTTGGAATAAGCTAACTTTATTAAGTCCTAACAATGAAAAATTTTGGTCAAGAATAGAATTAAGATGTGGAAATGATCCAGTATATCTTGACCCAGAAAAAGATCCTTATGATTTAATTAAAATTTATGCTATTAATGCTGGAGGTTTTTCAATTGTTGCTAAGTCTCTTAAGCATGCAAAAAAAGCTAATAATAAATTTAAATTTTATTTAGATCAATTAGAAGAAACAATTAGCACAAGAACAGAGTATGCTAAAATAAGAAATAAAGCATTAGTGCAATTAGAAGCTATGTATAATAAAAATATTACTAAGCTTATGTATGTTTCAAAATGTGTAGATATAGAAAGCACACAATATTCTAAATCTACACCAAATGATATTCTATATGAAAATATGGATTTGTTTATTAATGGTGAAGGAACAGAAACAAACAAGAAAAAAGCTTCTGAGAAATTTTTGAAAACTGCAAAAATGTCAATGAAGGATTTAAAAATTTCTGCATTAGTTAAAGATGCTTTGTATTATAGATTTATAACAAGAAAACAAAGTGGTTGGATAGAAACTTTAGACACCTCAGTTAAATTGGGCAAAAACCCTTCTGAAGTTGTGTCTTTTTTAAAGAATCCAGAAAACCAAGATACTTATTCTCATATTTTTGGAAAGGTTGAACAGTATTGGAATCAATAAATTATAATAGATGTTAAACGAAACTTTAAGAATAAAAATAAAGCAGAGGCTTAACAAACTTTCTAGTAATGATTTTGACAATATAGAAAATTGGCAATTTCTTGAAGCGTTTAATAAAGCTCAAATAGAATGGGTTAGAAGGCAACTGCATGGAAATAACATCTATAAAGAAGGTGATGAATTATCTAAAAGAAGAGTTGATGACCTGCAAATACTGTTAGAAGAACTACCTTTAACAGGAAATGTAGAAGACAGGTATTTTCAAACAGATAATTTTCCAATAAACACTTATTTAGAATATAAAAGAGTTAGTACTAAAGCAAATAATGATTGCTGTACGAAAGCACGTTCTATGACTGTTTATTTAGCAGAAGAAGCAAATGTTGAACTTATATATAGGGATCAATTAAAAAGACCTGATTTTGAATGGGGAGAAACATTTTGTACTTTGATTGGTAATACAATTAGAATTTATAAAAGAGATTTTAATATTGTAGAACCTGTATTGACATATTATAGAAAGCCTAGGCTTATTGAATTTCTTGGAGTTTTAAATCCTTATACCGCTACAACATCAACAGCAGATGTTATTTGTGAGTTTAAAGATGACATTGTTGAACTTATAATTGATGAGACAGCTTCTTTAATTGCAGGAGATATTGAAAACATGATTCAAATGCAAAGAGAACAGCAGTCTGCTGAAAGAAATAACTAATAATGGAAAGATCATTAAAAAAACAAAAGGATAAAACTTTACAAAGACCTAATAAGGTTCATGAAATGACTGCTATGCTAGTTCAGGAATTAATGAATGCAGCAACAAGTTTTCATAAGTTGCATTTAAAAGTAACAGGCCCTGGCTCATATGCAAAACATATGGCATTAGGTCAAATGTATGAATCATTACCAAAGTTAGCAGATGATATTGCAGAAGGATTTCAAGGAGCTTGTGAATCTATATTGCATTGTAATCCAAAACCTTATGTTTATTTAAATGATGTTAAACATGCAGTAGAATACATGAGAGATATGTATAGTGCTATTTCAGAGTTGCAATTAATAATGCCTTATTCTGAAATAACAAATCAACTTGATTTAGTAAAAGATTTAATTAATTCAGTAAAATACAAGCTTTTATTTCTGAGTTAATAAAAAAAGAATTATATTATTTATATTATTTATTTATTTCTAAAATTTATTTAAAATGGCTTATTTTAATCATGCTTTTTGTAAAAGCTTTTTAGTGGATTCACTTGCTGGGTCTGCCGTTCCAACGCAAGATCTTGTGGCTGGTCAGTTGGGCATTGCACAAGGAGATTGGACAGCAGTTGATCCAACAGCATTTCCTACAGCTGCAGTAGCAAAAAATTTGCTATATTTTGCACAGGGTAGTTTTATGCCTAATGACAAAATTGGCACTCATGGTGGATATCAAGAGTCTGTAAAAACTAAAGGTGTTAATCCTAGATACATCACAAGGCTTTGGTCTTCTGTTTGTCAAGAAGCACAAGCAGCTACTGTAACTATAGATGTAGCTGAAACTTGTGCTCCGTGTGGTGAAAACCTTTTTATTAGACTTGATGTTAAAGGTTCTCCTGCATTACGTTTTTTAAACCATAATGCTTATGCTCTTGGTGATAGTTCAGGTTCAGCGGCTGTAAATGCAGTTCCAGGTATTTGCTGTATTGACGGGCAAGATTTTCTTGATCCTGCTGTAGCACTTGCTAAAGCTGCCGGTATGCTTCTTGAAGATCCTATCATTACACCATTTATTAGAGAAGGTCAAGGAGCTGGCGTTCCAGGGACTTTTACTAATGCTGGTACAATGACTGGTGGTGCTGCTACTTATACAACTGTAGCTCAAGCCTCTACTTCTGGTGGTGGAACTGGAGCAACTTTTGAAGTTATTATAACTGCAGGGAATACCGTTGAAAGTGTAGTGTTAGATTCAGCAGTTGGTGCAGCTACAGGCTATGCTGTTGGCGATACAATTGTATTAGCAGGTACGGATTTAGGTGGCGGATCTCCTGCAAATGATTTAACACTTACAATTACAAGTTTAGCTTCTGCTGGCATCACCGTTACTGTTGCTGGTACACCAACTATTTATTCTATTGAACAAATTCTTGACGGAACATACACTCCTTCTACAGATCCTGTAACTGACCAGGTAACTGCATCTGTTACATTTGAAGGTTCTTATGCTGACACTCAGTTTGGAGATTGTTCATTTGATACAAGAGACCATTATGAAATGGAGCCCGTACAATTAATAGGTTCTGTTCTTGACGAAACTGGTAATCCTTGTAATGACTGCGGTGTAGTTACTACTACTCAGGGTATTATGGCACAAACTCATGGTGAAACTGTACTTAGAGATATTCTACTACATGAAAGATATCTTCAAAGTCCATATCATCAAGGTTCTGTTGATTCTGTAAGAATTAGAGAAATTGAAGGTTTTGATGCTATTAAAGCTGCTGTTACAAGAAACGCTTTGTATAAAGTGTACTACTTGCAACATAGTATTCCAAGACTAAGCAATCCTACTGGAACATTTGACAATGATCAATATGTATATCAGTTTTTTGTTCCTTGTTTAGTAGGTGGTGTTACAAACCCTATTATTGCTGACATGGATGCACTATTTGGTGATATTGCTACTTTGTGTGATAGTCCTTATGGTAATCCAATAACATTTGATCCAACAGGTATAGATCAATTATAATAATAATTAGAAAAGGTGAGAATTTTCTTGCCTTTTCTTTTTCCTTTTAGCTATGGCAGAAAAGCACATTTTAAGTTTAGAGGTACCACTAAATACTAATTGTGGATTAATGACTATAACAGATACAAGTGTATATACTACTAACTTGCCTGTTGATTGTCCAGAGTTATTAATAACACCTCCCGGTTACAACTCTCCTATCTTGTTTAAATTACAAGAAGGATTTTCTATAAATATAACTGCTTGTGATTTAAACTTGCAGCTAACTGATTGTGGAAATACTTTAGGAATGATACCTGATGGTGTTTATGTACTTAGGTATAGCGTATCTCCTAATGATAAAGTATATGTAGAGTACAATCATTTAAGAGTTACTAACATAACAAACCTATATTATCAGGTATTATGTGATATGAACATAAATGATTGTGAGCCACATAGCGAAAGAAAAGATTTAATAAATGAACTTGAGTATATAAAACTTCTTATTGATGCTGCAATATCAAATGTAGAGTATTGTAGAAGCCCTTCTAAAGGCATGGATTTATACAACTATGCTTATAAAAGACTACATAAAATATCCTGTACATATGGTGTTTGCATATAAAAAACCAACAAAATTATGGCAAGTCATACTAAATGTAGTTATTGCAATAGGGCAATAACATGTGGGTGTCAGAAAACAAGAAATTCAAAAGGTGAAACAGTTCATAAATCATGTTTAAGTAAATCTAATGTAAAAAAAAAGTAGTTAGGAGACTAGACACTTTAACACAAGCAATACAAAAAGCAAACAAAAGGACTTCATAATGTTTAGTTTAGAAAATAAAATTAACACAGAACAAAGATTTGCAAATTTAGTATATAAGGATTTTCAAACAAAAAGATTTGGCCTTACACCTTGTTGTGATGCAGATATTGATGAAATTAAACTGAAGAAATACCTTTGTGATTACCAGGAGCAAAAAGCTCATGATGACAATCTTACACCAACAGAAAATTTAGACAGAACTGTTTTAGATTGTGACGATTTACCTCCGCAGCCAATCCCTACACCTCCTGATGATATACCAATAGTAGAACCAACTGAAGCTTGTAGAAGTATTCAAATAAATGGTTTAGACCAGCGTGTATTCCTTGATGGCACTACTAATGCTTATTCATTATTTGATTACCAGCAAACTCAAAGTCATTCAACCTGGGTAAAGTTTCCTCCTCTTGCACCTGTTGGAGAAAGACAAGATGAGGCGTTTATTCTTTTTAGTAGGTATTATTTCTCAGGTACGGCTGAATCAGGAGATTATGGCTTAGGAATAGCTTATTTTAGAAACATTGACTCATTTGGTAATGTCTCAGGATATTTTGTATTTATACTTAGCAATCAAACAAATACAAATCAATTCCACATCAAAGAAATTGATTATACAATAACAACAACAGATTGGTTTAACATAACTTGTATAACAGATGGTGATGATCCAAACAATACAAAATTTTATGTTAATGGGGTTGAAATAACATCTGTTGTAACAAGTTTTTCTGATTTAACTTCAAGTATATCATACAATAATGAAGATTATGAAATAGGCGCTATAACAAATACAGGATTTGATAGAAGCCCTTTATACACAGCGTTTACAGTTCATTCACATAGAGTTTGGAATACTATTTTATCCCCTGCTGAAATTGTTAGTGAATATAATTTAGGGTTTAAAAGACTAGTTCCTATCTTAGATGGAAATTGTGTTATAGATATACAATGTTCTGCTTCCGTTTGGAATGGTACTGAGTTTGTTGTTCCTGAAAATAAAGTGACCATACCGTGGTCAACAGAAAATGCTGTGCAAACAGATTTAGTTAACGATTGTCCACAAGGAATATGATAAATAGAATATTTATAGTAGATTCATCAGATCCAAATCTTGACACAATTTTAAATTATTGTGTGCAAGATATAGATACATGTAGAGAAAGAAAAGATGGTTTAAAAAAATTAGTTTATCTTTATCCTTATGATGAGACAAATTATCCTGAGTTATCTGGATATGTAGAGTATACTAAAAAACAAATAAAGTTGTTTTTAAATGACGAGGATTGGACTGGTAGTTTTCAGTTTGAATAAATTATAACACATAAAGAAAAAAACATGTTACCAACAGACAGCGGAAAAAATATGCCTTGTACACCAGTTTCATCTAACTGTGTTATATGGCAAGGTCCAGATATAGAATGTATTAATTTATGTAATGGTGATACAATAAGTGATGTAGTAGGAAAATTAGCTACAGAGCTTTGTGCATTAATAGATGCAACTTGTGAATGTAATCCAGATTTAACCGGTTTAGATTTAAATTGTATCCCACCTGCAAATGTACCTGATCCAACAAATTTAGTTGATGTTTTAAATGGAATTATAATTCAGGCGTGTGAATCAACAACTGGAACATCAACAACATTAAACACAACATCAAAAAGAGTGGCAGCAGATGGCAATTTACTTTTGCCTAAATGTTTATATTATCCTGATGAATTTGGGAATCCAGTTACTGAGCTTCCTATTAATGAATTTGTAGTTTATTTAGCAAATGAGATTTGTGGTATACAAAGTAGTGTAGTATTAATAAATGCAGCAATAGAAAACTTTGAAACTAGGATAGGTATATTAGAAAATTGTGTTCTCCCTTGTGTCCCTCAGAAAAATGTAATTACAGAAGTAGTATCAACTTGTTTATTTCCTGGAGATTTAGTTGGTGTTTCTACACTGTTATTAGCAATAGAAAAAGACTACTGCTCATTTAAAACTAGTGTTGGTTCACCACAAGATATTTATAACGCTATTGCATTGCAAGGAGTTCTTGGTACAACAGAAAGGCTTTCAGCAGTTGGTACATATGGTTCTTTAAGCGACTGGATAAATGCACCAGAAAATTTATCTCAATCTAACAAAGATCAATGGATTGTTCTTAATGATTTATATAGTGCAGTAAAAGATATAAAAGAAAACTTTGTTGACACGGGATGTTCTGGGTTAAATAATGGATTCACATATAATGTAATAACAAATGGCTCTGGAGTCCCTGTAACATTAAATTTAAATTTTACCTCTACATCTTGGCCTGATTCTTATTCTGATTGTGGAGGCTTATCCAATGTAAAGATTATTGATTCATTAGGTAATGAAATAAATCAAGGAGTAAATATATCTCAATTACAAAACAGTCCTTTAGGTGCACAAGTTAATTTAACTACATTAAATGTAAATAACTCTATTACTGTTCAAGTAGATTTTTGTGCAACAGATGGTACAAATCAATGTCAAGAAAAACAATCTATTGTAATACCGTTAGAAACAGTTTGCCCTAATGATATTTTTGCTTCTGCCATAACTGAAGATCAAGTAACAGTGTCTTTTACTAATGTTTTAGGACCAGGAGTTTCTTATAAAATAGATATTGTAGATGTATCAACTTCTGCAATAGCTTCAACAACAACAATTAATTCTCCTGGTTATACTATAACTAAAATATTCAATTCATTATCTTCAGGTACAAATTATAATATTGTAATAACAATCACAAGTAATGGTGTTCCTAAAATTTGCACACCTGTTTTATTTGCAACAAATGGAATTAATTGTGATAATTTTAGCACAACAACTGCAGGAGCTGCAGGATCTAATGACATTTATTTAGGTTACACAGACAGTGGTGGAGTTCAGACCTCTTATCATTATAATCCAGATGATAAAGTTATAGTTGTAGGAGCACCCGCTATACCAACTTGTTATGCTCCAATATTTAGCAATTATTCTATTAATGAGTTAACTGGAGATGTTACATATGATGCTGCTTATGGGCTAGCACCAGGCACTAATATAATTATAGATTATAGTGTAGATGGTATTAATTATTTTTTACCCTCAACAATAGCTCCGGGTGCAGGCTTAGTGTATGCGACAGGAGTTACTTCAGGAATACTTTATTTAAGACTGCAAACAGATTGCACTACAAGTACAAGTGAGTATGTAATTATAAAGTATGATTTTATTACTAATCAATGGCAGTTTATTCAAAGCCCCAGTAATTGTCAGTATGATTCTATTGCTAATTCATGCCCTGCTGGTGTTCAGGTGGCTCAACAATATCTTGAATGTGGTACTGTAACATATACAGTATTTTCTGGTGGAATAGATTCTTATTGGTTTTATATAAGAAAATACACTAGAGATGGAATTACATTTTATGTTTATGCTGGTTGGAATCAATTGTCAGGAGTTACAACAGTAGTAGAATGCTGTGCTTGCCCTGCATTTATATTAACAGAGCAAATTACAGTTTATTGTTTAGAGGGTAATTCAACAACTATAGAGCTTCCTTATGTATTAGGTAATGGTATACCATTAATGAATGTTTCTACGCCAACAACTAATGGAACATTAGTTCAATCAACTACAGGTAGTAACTCATTTACATATACTCATTTAATTGCATCAAATAGTTATGCTGATACATTTGCTGTTGAAATAATTCCTCAGGTTATTGGTGATTGCGAAAGCTTAACAGCTACAGTTCAGATACAAATTAAACCAAGTAGAGTAAAAATAAATTACCAAGATCAACCTATATTTGTTTTTGTTGACACAAATGTATATACTGTTGGAGAAGCTACAAATATAAAATCAGGAATATCAATATTAATATCTCAATGGTTTATAGACTGGGGGTACACTGGAACGCCTTATTTTATTCCTGTAAATGATAAAAAATGGTTAGGATATCAAAAAGCTATAGTAGATGATGGAGCAAGTGTAACTTTAGCCGGTGGTGCTTATACAGCATTAGAGGTGTTGCCAACTTCTTGGACAGGAGGAGCACCTATCTATAAAAATGGTGTATTGCTTTTTGTTTTTAGTAATGATTCTGATGGGGTGTATCATGATGCAACATTAGTATCTGGATTTGGTTCTGGGTTAACAGTTCAACCAAGAACTGATTATAAGGATGATTTTGATGCTTTGTATGATGCAAAAAATGGAACTAATACATCAACCTGGGCTACTTCTCTTGGAATTACAAGAGGTCAATACCCTGATGGTTTTAGTGCGGTATATTATCCATTCACTACTCAATATTCAGGAGCGGCAGATGCTGCATCTATATTACAGTCTTTAGCTGCATATACTGGAAGTATGATACCTCCAAATCAATATGGTATTAAAACAGCTGTAGATGTTACAGGGTATTTATTACAAGGTCTTGTTCCTTCAGCAACAAATCCATATTTAGGAGCTACAACAACAGGTGGCAATACATTAATACCATTGTATACATATGGATTTATGGTTTATTTAGACAATCTGTTAAAAACAAATACATTAACAGACATTGCTGCTGGTAACAATGCTCCATTTTTAACTCAACTTACATTAGCAGCGCAAGATACAAGTGGCACATTTCCTGCAACACCAACAGGAACAATTTTATACGAAGTAATAAGATGTAATTCTGGTACTGCTGGATTAATAGAATATACTGGAATTGCTCCTTATCCAGCAGTAGATACAACATATGTTACCTTAGCTGCAGATAATAGCACAGGGCTTGATCAGCATTTTCATATCATAGGATATTCATTAGGAGTTGCAATATTTGATTTTACAAACCCAGCAATTATAGCAGGATGTGAAGTTTTATCTACGCAATTTAGAGTATTTGATTGCTCATCAGGTTATGAATACGATGTAGAATTTGGTGTTACAGCAGGAGTAATTCCAGGAAATGTTTACAAATTAACGAATACAGGACCTAGCTTTTTACCAGGCGGAACTGATGATTGGTTAACTGGTCAAGATAGATGTATAACTGTATTAAGTCAATTGGTTGTTGGGTTAGACATTGCTTCAATAACAGTTGTTTCTACTCACTTAAACTGTTCAACTTGTACACCTTAAAATAAATAAAAATGGCTTGTAATTGTAATAAATGTAATACTAGTAAAAATTGTGGATGTAATGATTCTTCATTAACAACACCATGTACATATTCTGATTGTGGTATAGGTTCTGAAAGATGTGCAGATGTACAATGTGCTGAATGTGTTAGTTATTGTGGGACTACATTTCAAATAAACACAACAGATGGATTAAACACTATAAGAATAGAATCTGGCGAAAGGCTAGATTCTATAGTGCAAAAATTTGCATTAATATTAGCTAGAGGTATTGGTGATTGTACAGCAGATAATAAACTTCATGCACCTTATAACTTGTTTGCTACAGATATAACATCCTCTCAGGCTACTATACAATGGAATAATACATCTACAGCAACCACAATATTAAGGGTTATGTATCAAGAGTATACAGACCCTATGGCTCCAGGTACTATTTTTCAAGCTGTAGAATACAATCCTTATACTAGTGAATCAAATTACATTCTTTCATCCTTAATTTCGTCAAGTATATACAGGGTTTATATACAGGTGTTAGATGGAGGTTCAGGAGACTGTCAGTCAGTTACAATAGAATTTGAAACCTTGGCTTAAGATATATGATAGTTCGTTGGTTTGCCTATCATCTTTTCTAGGAGTCTTGTTCTCAAGACTCCTTTTTATTTTTTATATTTGTAAAAGTGTATTATGATTAATAATTTTAATAAGCCAAATTTAAAAGCTCCAAGATACAGAGCTAAAAGAATAACCCTTTTAAATAAAACTACGTACAATGAGTTTAAAGAAAGGTATCCTATGTTTGCTAAGGTTGATAATAAAACATTAAGAAAAATTATTAAAATGTTCAATACAAAAATATGGGAAAACGTTATTAAAAATAGAGATGGTGTTGAGCTTCCTGATTCTTTAGGATATTTATTTATAGGAACATGCAAACCGGCTAAAAATGTAAACATGAATTATTCTCTATCAAATAAATATGGCAAGGTTTTGCAAAATCAAAACTGGGAAACTGATGGTAATCTAGCAAAGATTTTTTACACAAATTATTCTACTAAATATAAATTTAGAAATAGAGAAATGTGGAGATTTGAAGCATGTAGAGATTTTAAAAGATCAGTAGCAAAAACATATCCTGAAAATTGGACTATGTATATAAACATGACTGACAAAAGCAAAGTGTCTCAATTATATTATAGGCAAGATGAAAAATGTAAAGAAATATTTAAAAAATATAATGAATTTGAATTTTAAATCATGGTAACAATAAATGAAGTAATATCACGTATAAGAGGTCAAGTAAAAGCAGAAGTTCAAGATGCTTTTGTAACTGATAGATACATTTATAGTTTAGTAATAAAATTTGCCAAACTTTTAATGAGAAGGCAAGACTTTGCTAATAAACTTATGAAGTTTAATTCTATTTGGAATTTCTTGCCATATGTTGAATTAATAGAAATAGATAAAGTTGAAGCTAAATGTACAGGCATACAATCTGGTTGCACTATAAAAAGGACAAAAGATAAAATGCCTGATATGATAGAAGGCTATTGGGGTCCTTTGATAAGAACTGTTAGTTCTATAGATTTATCTATAGAACTTCAGCAAACGCAACCTGGCACATATACTTCTATAACAAAAACTACATCTTTTAGATATAACAAAAAAAAATACTATTGGTTTTTAAATAATTATTTATATTTTCCTGATTTAGAATGGGATGCCGTTAGAGTAGAAGCTGTTTTTGATGATGATATATCAGCATGGCTTTGTGATGAAGATGAGGATAATTGCATTCCTAGATATGAACAAGATCTTAAAATACCAGATTTTTTATTAGCAGAAATAGAAAGTCAAATATTAAATGTAATGTTAAATACTCTTAAAATTCCAAGTGAAGATTCTGATAACAAATTAAATCCACATAGATAATGGCAAAAAAGAAAAAAGACTCCAGATTAACTAGAGCTGGTGTATCAGGTTATAATAAACCAAAAAGAACACCAAACCATCCAACTAAGTCTCATGTAGTTGTAGCCAAAAAAGGAGACAAAATAAAGACAATTAGATTTGGACAACAAGGTGTTAGTGGTGCAGGCAAGTCACCTAAAACAGCAAAAGATAAAGCTAGAAAAAAATCATTCAAAGCAAGACATGCCAAAAACATTAATAAAGGAAATATGTCAGCCGCTTACTGGGCAGATAAAGTTAAATGGTAAATTATGAGTATATCACACAAGTATAGAACTTTTGAGCAATTGTATGAAGATGTTTCTATAGACTTTGCATCTTTTACATTAGAAGGGATGGTAGATCCTGCTCAATTAATAAAAGTTGCTACTAGAGTAAATTATGATTTAGGTCTTAGAATACACAGAACTAAAGAAGTTTTATTGGATATAGAACATGGAAAAGCAAAACTACCGCATGATTTTGCATATTTAAATTATGCATTCAGATGTGGAGAATATACCATAGTAGACAGGCCGCCTTCTGGAACACACATAGAAACATTTAATGATGTTCCATATGTTCCTGCACCAGGAGAATCAGGACCTTGTGATGATCCAGAATGCAGAGATGTTTGTGTTATAGAAACATGTAATGGTGATAGCAAGTATCAATTGGTTCAAAGGGTAAGACCTGGTCATTATAGAACATTTAGTGTTTTTATGCCGCTAAGAATTAAAAATGTAAATAAATATGTTTGTGATTGCCCTAATATAAATGAACAATGTTCTGATATAGCAGAAATAAAAGATGGATTTATATTAACTTCTTTTGATCAAGGAAAAGTTTATATAAACTATCAAGGTTCACTAGAAGATAAAGAAGGTAATCTATTAGTTCTTGATCATCCATATTGTAATGAATATTATGAATATGCTTTGAAACAACGTATATTAGAGAATATGTTATTTGCAGGAGAAAATGTTGGAAATAAACTAAGCTTGATAGAAGGTAGATTAAGAGGTGCTAGAAATAATGCATTATCATTTGTAAATACTCCAGACTTTAGAGAAATGTATGAAGTTTGGAGAGTAAACAGAAAGTCTCAATATCATAATTATTATAACATGTTTAAAAGTTATCCATCTCAAGGGTATAATAAATAATCATGGCAAAAAAAAAGAATACAGGAAATTTAACATCTTCCATAGAAACTAATACTTTTTTAAAAGGTATGAATAAAGATTACAGTGCATCTTTTGTGCCTAAAGAATCTTGGTTTCATGCTATAAATGCATACAATAATTCAGCAGATGGTGATGCTGGAACGTTGGGAAATGAACCAGCTAATTTACCATGTGGTGAGATACCATACCCTATAATAGGTGCTATTCATAAAGAGGGAGATCAATGGTTTATATTTTGCACAGATGACGTTACTTCAGAAATAGGATTGTTAGATGATAGCAAATGTGAGTATACAACAATAGTTAATGATCCATGTTTAAACTTTAATAGAAAGTATTTAATAACTGGTGCATCAAAAGAAAACTATGATTGCAGCTGGCAAGTATATTGGGATGATAACTTAAATCCTTCAAGAACTTTAAATGTTGATGATATACCGTATGTACAAATACAAACAGAAGGTCCTGATATAAACGGACAGCCTTGTGTTATTTTTCAAGATACAGATAGATTAGATTGTGAAAGAATTAGGTTGGCACCTTTAGTAAGCACACCTTGTATATTATTGACAAAAAATATAGATGGAGGGTTATTAGAAAATGGAAGTTATCAAGCTTTTGTTGCATATGTAGTTAATGGAAAAAAAATAACAGATTATATAGGTATATCTAATGTTCAGAGTTTATTTAATCATATTGATTTAACAAGCTCTTTAAATATAAACTTAACTAATTTAGATAAAAGATTTGAGTTTTTTGAATTAGTGCTACTATCTAATACAAAGGAACAATCTGTAGCTAAAAAAATTGGTATATACAGTACTCAGCAAGGGAGTATAGGATTAGATCTTATAGACCCTGCAACAACATCAGTTCCATTTGAAAAATTGTTTGCAAGAAATCCAGCATATGAGAAGTCAGAATCAATGTATGTTGTAAATGACTATCTAATAAGACAGGGACCTACTGAGCAATTTGATTTTAACTATCAGCCATTAGCAAATCAAATAGAAGTTAAGTGGCAAGTAGCAGAATACCCATCTGATTATTATTATAAAGGTGGTAATAAAACTAGCTTTATGAGGGATGAGCAATATGCTTTCTTTATAAGGTGGATATATAACACAGGGGAAAGATCTGCTTCATATCATATACCTGGCAGAGCACCTAGGGTAAATACTACTATATTTCAGAATGGTGAACAAATAACAAACGGTAATGAATTAAGTGTTATATCAGGTACAAACGTAATAGATACTGCAGGTGAACCAATATGGCAGGTTTATAACACGGCAAATTTAACTTCTCAGCCAAACCAACAGTTAGATGACGGAGGGTTAATTATAGCTGAAGGAGATATGGCTTACTGGGAATCAACAGAAAAATACCCAGCTACACAACCTGAAATATGGAATGCAACATCAAATATTATATGGGATGGTTCTGCTATACATGATTTATGTGGTAAAAATATAAGGCATCATAAAATGCCCACTGAAGAAATACACCCCAGGGTTAGATTATCTACAGAGGCAGGAGATAAAATTAGAATATTAGGAGTTAAATTTAATAATATAAAAAGACCTTTATTTAATGACGGGTCAATTATACTTAATATAGTTGGATATGAAATATTAAGAGGGTCAAGAGAGGGAGCTAAATCTATTTTAGCCAAAGGCATATTTAAGAACATGCGTAAATATGATATACCTGAAGAAACGGGAGATGTCCAAGGGTTGTATCCAAATTATCCATATAATGATTTAAGGCCAGATTCCTTCTTTCATAAAGGTATAGATTTTCCTATACCACTTCCCTCATTTGTTCCTACCTTGCCTTTGCTAACCGGGAAAAGAACAGAAAATTTACAAGTCTATCCTGCGTCTATAATAAAAGCCCCTCCATTAGACGGGTATTCACAAAGAGTGTTTACATTTCACACACCAGAACTTCCCTTTAGGTTACCTTACCTAAATGCATTTGAAACAAGAATATATGGTAAATACAAAGGTAATGCTACTGGGTATTTTAAAAAATCAGAAGAACATCCCGGTGAAAAGCTTTTAAGAAACATACCTATTATATTTGCGGCTATACTTGGTGTTGGTTATGCTATGGAAAAATTTAAGGGAAAGAAGAACACTAAGAATTTACCATTAAGATTTGTACATCATAATCCTGATTATGAAGAACAACGATATCAGTGGCAAGCTGGAACTTTAATTCCGGGTGTTACTGGGGTTGGCTCAGGAACAACTGTATCTGGTCAATCCGGATCTACAAGTTCTACTATTAACACAGGAAGATCATTAGTACAACCACAAGGTCTCCAGCCAACAGCTCCAGGTGCTGGAGCTCTAAGTGCATATTCTTTAGGAAATGGACTTACTAATTTTATTGATAGCATATTAGAAACTTTTACTGATTTAGGAAATATTGTAACAGGAGGAATAGTTTCTGAAGAAAAACAAAAACTGTTAGTGTCAGATAATTATCTCGAAATAGCAGGACTTGGTGGTACTGAAGGAGGTGGAATGGATGTAGAATATGAAGGATCTGATTTGAAGTCTTTACCTAAAATTTTAAGAGGAATATTTTCAGTACCTGGGTTTTTAATATATACCGCAGAAGGTGCTAATGTGTTAATAGATTTGTTTTACAACTTAATGTCACATCAAGACTATGCATTAAAACATAATTCTCATGGCTTTTATAATAAATTAGAAAGTTTAAGTGATAGTTTATTTAGGACAAGAAATTTACATCAAAATTATATAGGTAGCACTTTTGTAAATTTTGGAGATTCAACTACTCAGCTTTATAAAATAAATAATTTAGATAGACCTGATACTATTGTTGTTGGTACAAGTCAAGATTTTATAGATCCTTTACCAAATGAAGATAAATCAAGATACAGCTTAGGACAATTAGAGGCTGAAGCTATACTGGGTCAATATGAAAATATACACGTTGGGATTCTTGATAAAATTGTGCAACCAATATGCTCTTTATACGGTGCATTAAAGTTTAAGATAGATAATCAATATGGCCAACTAGGAGGAGTAAAACAAACTCCTATGAGAGGTTGTGTGCAATATATAGATCAAGATGAGCCTAGGTATTTTCCGTTTAATTCAGAATCATTTTTTACAGGAGATGTATATATAAATAGGTATACAGAAAAAACCATAATGCCTATATTTACAGATTTTTTATATGGACAACCAGATGGGTTTACATATGATTATCTAAAGTATGTAAACATACCATATCCTAGATATTGGATGAACACTGAAAGATATGACTTTTCAAAACTATATACAATATTTGAAAATGTAGGTTCGGTTTTATCTAATACTAATGATCAAAATGATTACTACCAATACCTTCCTTCAGATTTATACGCTTTAGATGTAGCTGCTGTAGCAGGAATAGGTAATGATACAGAGACAGTTTTAAATAGCATTTTAAATAATGCTAAGTATGGATTTTTTGGTGTTACTAAAGCTTACATGTATACTCATGTAAATGGAGTTCAAGATTTCTTTGTAGAGTCAGAAATAAATATAGCCCAAAGAGATTGGCTAGATGAAATATCAAAACGTCATTATGACCCATATACATTTACTGGGCTAAATGAAATATTTGATGCTGCACATATTAGGAAAGGCAATTTTTATCTGTATGATTACTCCTTGAGTATTAGTAGGCAGATAACAAACCTGACTAATTTTTCATATATACAACCATTGAATTATGATCCATTAATAGCAGAAACTTGTTATGCGTTTTATCCTAAAAGGCTACTATATTCATTAAAAGCACAAGAAGAAAAAAAGAAAGATTTCTGGAGAGTATTCTTACCAAATAACTATAAAGACTTTAAGAATAAAGTCAGTGTTATAAAGCCTGTTAATCAAACAGGTGCTTTAATGTTTTTCCCTTATGCCTCACCTAAGATGTTTGGGGGTGTAGATCAATTGCAATCAGATCTAGGTACAAAAATTATTCTTGGTGACGGAGGCTTGTTTGCTAGAGAGCCACAAAATATTACCAATTCTGACTTAGCTCATGAGTATGCATCTTGTGAAAGTGCAAGAAGTGTTATTAATACACCAATGGGTATATTCTTTATATCTCAAGCTCAGGGTAAGATATTCCAATACACTGGTAAATTAGAAGCCATATCTGACAGAGGGATGAAATGGTGGTTTAATAAATATTTGCCATCAATATTATTAAGGCAGCTTCCTGATTTGGAGGGTACAGAGTTAGAAGACAACCCTGTGGTTGGTATAGGTTGTCAAGCTGTATATGATATTAATGATGGGATAGTTTACTTTACTAAAAAAGATTATAGCATAAAAGATGAATTTATAAATAATGTAAGCTTTAATACTTTTACATGTCAGTTTACATTTTCAAATGACATAACAAGCTTTCCTATAAAATTAGAAGAGGGGTTATATTTTGATAATGCATCATGGACAATATCATATGACCCTAAAATAAAAGGTTGGATATCATTTCATGACTGGCACCCAGAATTCGTACTTCCAAGTATAAATCATTTTTTGACAACAAAAACATTTGTAACTGATAATCCAAAATGTCCTCCTACATATTATTTAAACAATACTACAGGTCTTTGTGAAAAGTTAATTAATGAATCAGCCCCTGGACTTGTAGATATAGATGAAAGAGATGCTAATATAATAGGAAGTAATGGATGTCCTTTAGATATAGTTATAGCAATAGATACATCTAGTTCTACAGATGGTCCTAATCCTAAAAGACCTATGTCACTTGTTTTGCAATCTGGAGGGGCTACTAATATTGAAGAAGCAGAAAGGCAATTTGTTTGGAATTTTATAAATAACCCTGATATTGTCCAAGGAATGAATAATGGCCTTATACAAATAGGCTTTATACTATGGTCAAATGATACAGGTCAAATAAAATATGTATTCAGTGGAGGTAACACAATGTCTACCAATACAAACAACCTTTCTACATTAATAGATAATTGGATGATAACCAATTGGATAAGTGGTGGTACAAATGCTATTGCAGGTATGCAATTTGCAAATAATGTATTGAATGATAAAGTTAATTCTGACTTGCCAACAAATGTCCAACTTAATGGGTTTAGGCAAATATTAATTAACGTAAATGATGCTATAAATAACGGGGGTGCTTGTGGCATCGATCCTTCAGATGTTGTTAATTTTCAATCTTCTACATTAACGCCTGATGGAAGTTGGTTTAATCCAACAAATCCAAATACAGGTTTACCTTGTTTTACTCAAGCACAAATTATACCTCAAGGACCTGCTAACCAATTTGCATATAGTGTAATAACAACTGCTTCTGGATTTGTTTCTCCTAGTAGTCAAGCTTATGCTATAAACTGTTGGCAGTCTGCATATACATTTATTATAATACCCAATCAATCAGCAGTATCTACTATAGTTAATCAAGTTGTAGATTCTGCTTGTGTTGATACGTCATGTTCTTGCGACCCTGGTTACACATTAGTGTATCCAAATGTTACAAGCAACCCTGTTGTGTATGACCAGCAAACTGGTGATTGCATAACAAATGTATTACAAAGTACGGGAGGGTTAGGAAATGGAACGCCAGTAATTGAAGAGCAGTCATTAGAATGTCCTATAGATTTAGTATTTGTAGTTCAAGCAGATGACAGCACAAGTGAATTTGGCTTTCAAAATCCAAGTCAAAAAGATGTAATGATAAACTTTATAGAACAGTTTTTACAAAACGGTGATATACAAAATGCTATTAATAGTCAAAACATGCAAGTTGGTATAACTATGCATGCAAGAAAAGGTGGAGTTTCTGGCTGTCAACCAGCTGTGCCATTTGGTCCTCCCGTAGATTTAAATTACGGTGCAAGTTTAAAAGACCGCTTTGACTTTGGCGCATCTACATACATGTCAAGTTTTAATCAAGCCACTAATACAGATGCATTAGCAATTGCTAATGGATTTAGAAGTTGGCTTTATGCTAATTGGATAGGAGATATACCTGGAGTTGGTTCAACTTGGGGTGTAGATTATGGACAGAGATATTCTATAGAAAATGTAATAGATTTAAGAGGTAGTAATTCACAATTAGCAAATAGAGATGCAGATCCTAATTACAGAGCTTTTGTTTTCCATGTTACAGGTGTTGTTAATTCATGGAATGCTGGTGCGGCTCCTGGAAATCCTTTTGGATTTGGTCCTTGTTGGGATGTAAATAATATAGCTAATCAAAATATATCTCAAAATCAAGTTCCTACAAGTTCGTCAACAGATGATTATTTATATAGCATGGTTTCTTATATTCCATGGAATGACGCAGGTACTTCTAATGTTACACCAGGAGGCTGGTTAAGCCCATTACATAATAGCAACAACGATAGCCATTTGTTTCAAATGGATGATATACAAAATCAGTTAGATTACACTCAAAATGTTATTAATGTTGTAAACTTAATGAAACAAATTTGTAACAACCCTACAAATACAGTTGATGCTTGTAATTGTTATGATTACACCTTAACCATATTTGATTCTGCACCATTAGATCAATATGAAATATTGTGGCAGGAATGTGTATCAGGTACATATCATACACAAACTGTTCAAAAAGGGCAAACTATAAATTTAGATTGCATAAGAGTAAATAGCATAAGTTTTATACAAAGTATAGTTTTAAGCGACTATCAAATTGTAGAAATTTTAATTTGTGATACTCAATATGATTGTAATTCTGGACCAACTCAAGAACCTACATTTACAACTTATCCAGCTATTTGTAGAAAAATAGAATGTGGATGCCCTCCTTCACCAATACCAAATGCTACATTAACTCAGACTGGGGATTGTAGTGGATTAGATATATACGCAACAACAGGAGTGGGTGCAATACCACCTGGTTTAATAACTTGTGAATATGAAGCATTGTTACAAATACCACCAAGCTTTGAAAGCGGTTCTATATGGAGGCATAATTATAGATGTGATTTATATGCAAACTTTTATGGTGTAGATTATCCATGGGAAGTTGAACTTATAGAAAATACAGGACAAGCTGTTAATACAATAAGAAGCTTTGAATATCAGTTAGAAACTTATGTATATAAAGGAGATCTACATGATGGCTGTGGAGATGATAGATGGCATGATCTAGATTTTAACTTTGACAAAGCTATAATATATAATTCAGAGCAGGTTTCTGGTTTACTTACTTTAGTTCCACACCCTAAAGAAGACCCGCTTAATATGATTATATACCCAATTATTGGGGCGCAAGATATACAGATATTGTATTCTAAAGAAGAACAGAAGTACAGGTTCAATCAATTTTGGGATATAACGAGAGATAGAGCAGAGTTTACTACTCCTCCTTTTCCTACATATCAATACCAGCCGGGCATAACACCTTCTGATAGCCCAGGTCAAAATATATTTATTACAGAACTTAATGGGTACATAAAAGATTTAAACTTTAATAATTTATTGTATCAAAAGTCCAGTAGTCAACGTAAAAAGTTTAGACACTATTTTAATAAGGTTATTCTAAGAAGGACACTATCAGGTAATAGAAAGATGCTTCTTAAATTAAACAATTCAAAACTAAATCTATCAGTAAGATGATAAATAAAAAATATAGCAAAAAAGATAACATAGGTTTACCAGGTGGTCCTAATCAGCAATTCACATATGTAACAGGTGTGTTTTCACAGGATATGTATCATGTTCCTAAAGCAGAAGCGCACAAAGGCAGGACGCCTTATAAGCCTCAGAAAATATACAGCCCTAAAGCCGGAACATGGGATATTCAACACCCTAAAAGTTACTATAGTGATAACTATGGAAGGTTAAACCCAGAAACAAAAAAAAAGGAATTGTTATATCACATTGATGATTTTTTAAAATATACACCTGATGATTTAAAAAGATATAAAAAATTAAGAGCAAAAGGAAGGGATTATGAAAATGAAAAAGATGCAACAAATGAAAATATTTTGTTTTTAAGAAAAATGGATGCAAAATTAGATGCGCAAGAAAACATAGGAGATAAAATAAAACGGGGACGTCCTACATCTAAGTACATGCATAAAACAGTGCTTGATTGGGCGGATAAATATGACGCTGGTTATAATAATCAGTATAATACAGCGGCAGAACTTACAGTTCCTTTTGGCACTGGCACTTCTAGTTATATGTTAGATGGCTTAAGAAAGCTTAATGAACAAATGAGAGGGTATGATGTAAATAATTTAAGTGAGCAAGAAAAACAATGGGAAAAAGAAAGAGTGGAAAGTGTTTTAAAAGAACAATCACTTGATATAGATTTCCGCTACGGAGGCAATATACCTCAAGCACAAAAAGGATTGGAGCAGCCTATCATATATGTAGATTCAGAAGATGATGAAAGAAATCAGTTATATCAAGATAGTTTTAAATTATACAATGCATCCTTAGCTCAAAAGGAAATATTTGGTAATGGTCCTTGGGTGCCTGGTGTTGGGACTATAGATAAAACAGATACTAAAGGAGATCTTCCTGAAAATTCATCTTTTGCTCAAACAGAATTAGATTATGATAGACGCAATCGTTTAAATACTAAAACTAGTAAATATTTAAAAAATAAAGAGCTTATAAAAAAATATAAAAATCTAGGTTTTACAGATGATACAATTAAATATTATGATACAATACCAGAAGTTTTTAACCCTTTAATTAATCCAACAAGTGCTTATTTGCCAACTCCAACAACTCCGCGTTTTATTTATGAAAAACCACATACTAAAGTAGTTGTAAAACCTTCAATTGGCTCTAAAAAAGCATTAGTAAAAAAGAAGCAACCTTCTTATAGAGTGCATGATTACATGAAGATGGAAGATATGGATCCTTCTTTTGACAATAGAGACATGTGGGCTAGGATGCTTGGTATAAAAGACTATAAAGGCACTGGGGACCAAAATCAAGAGTTGATAAAAAAATTAAAAGAATATAAAAAGAATCCTATAAGGGCCCAACGAGGAATAGACTTTGATTACAAGCCTAGGTATTCTTTAAATGCTTCAGAAAGTACAAGAGTAGAACCAATTGCAATACCTACAACTGCAGATTTAAATTCATATGGGGATTTTATGCTTGCTAAAAGATTTCATAAAGATTGGATGAGCTCTCCCATGCATATGCAAATGCTTAAAAAAAGTGCACCAGATAATTATTTAGATATTTTAAAAACAAGAAGTCAAAATATTAATAATGCAACTTTACAGAATAGATTTATAAAAGGTGATCAACATATACCAGGTTCACTTTTTACTGGCAAACCTGCTGGTGGTTATGCTCAAGGGTTAAATTATGTTAATCAATCTCCTTTACATACATCTATAGAGCAAAGAAATATGCCCCAAATAAAACAATATTATGAATATTATTCGGATTTACCCGCGCATGAATTATCTCATATACAAGATTATAAAAATTCTTTAAATAAATTTAAGAAATTATTTGGGAGTGATAAATATGATTCTGTATTTATAAATCTTCCAAAATCAGATGTTTCTTTTATAAGAAATTTAAAAATAAAAGATAATAAATTAACTAAAGAAAAAGAAAAATATTATTCTGATCCAACCGAAGTAAGGGCTAGATTAAATGAAATAAGACACTCTGCAATAAGAAATAAACAATGGGATCCGTTTAATGAAAAAATGACACCTAAAAATTTAAAATGGTTAAATCTTGACATTAGGAAGCCTGGTGCTTTAGATGATTTACAAAAAATTTATACCGATGAACAGATAATAGATTTATTAAATACTGTTTCACAAACAGATGATGATCAAATTTATAATAATGAAAATAGAACTAGCTATGCACAGTCTGGTGGTGAATTCCAGAGACTAGTTAAAAAATATACAACTAAAGGTTGGGCTTCTCTTAATCCTCAAGAACAGCAGTTTTATAGAAAGAGCTATCAAAGAGGTGGGGATTTACCAAGCTATCAACTTAAAGGTAGCGTTAATCAAAACACATTTAATCCTGATATATATGGTCAAAGAGCCCTTGGTAATACATCAATAGATTATAGAGATCCTAAATTAGCAGCAATGTTAAGTGCTATGCAAGCACAAAATAGGGGTAGTAGTGGTGGTGTAACAGGTATGTCAAATACACCTAAGAAATTACCAAGGTCTTTTATTCCTGCTTCTGAGTCTACAAGCACTCAAGGACCTTTAATACTTACAGATACAGAACAACGTAATTTACAATATTATGAATCTGCAAGTCCTGAAGTTAAAGCAAGGATAGATAAAAGAAATGATGATTTTAGAGGTCCTATAGCATCTTTTATAAATAACGCACAGAATCTTCCTGGAGCAATGTGGGATCAACAGTTTGGAATGGAAGGGAATGATCCAACATCCCAAGCCCGTAGAAGAGAATATGGAGATTATGCAAGATTGCTTGGGCAAATGGGGGAAGGTGCAAATATTCCTTTAGCTGCTGGTGCGTATTTAAACACAGGAGTTAATTACTTAAAAGGGAATGTTGATGAAGCACCTCGTTTAAGTTCAATATTACCAAGTGGTATGCAAGATGGAGAACAACCAAACATTATAAACTCTTTATATAATGACCCAAAGTATACTGAAAATAATCCATTTAGTTCTTTTGCACAAGAAATGGGACTTGGATTTTTTGGCTTCCCTAAAAAACTTGCTAAGACCGCTGCTAAAAATGTTAGTAAGAATTTGTTAGATACACAACATGCTGATGAATTAGCTGCTTTAAAAAGAGAATTAGAAGAAATGAGAGATTATACAGAAAAAAATCTATTTGATATATGGGATGCAGGAGCTAATGATGACTTAAAAGGTATTTCAGACATATATAATAAAAATAATCAAAGATGGATAAATACTTTAAAAAAAGAAGAAAGAGAATATGTAAATTTAATACAAAATGATAGTGAGGTTCAAAATTTAATTTCTCAAAGAACTAATAAAGAAAAACGTCTAGGTGCAAAGTATACAAAAAAACAAAGGGATGCAGACATTAATAAAATATATGAAAGAAAAAGACAATTATTAATTGAAGAAGGTTATGACCCAAAGATTACAATTGAAGATGCAAAAAGAATAGAAAAGGAAAAAATGGAAGGTTATTGGGATTTAAGTAAAACTAATGAAGATGTTGTATATGATATTCAAAAAGAAAAATATGTAGCAGACCATACAGGTCAACCTTGGAATGAAGACAAATTTATAAAAACCGAAGATGATGTTTATAATGAAGCAAAGCATAAATTTGAAACTTATTTTAGAAATAAAAATATAGAAGAAAACGCAAGTTTTGCAGAAGGTCTTACGGATTATAACTTTCAAAGTAAAATGCTTGAGCAATTCCGTAAAGAAGCAATGGAAAATATTCCAAATTTTGAATGGTCTAAACATAATGATATTGTAAAAGAAATTGCATATAAAAAATATGATGAGTACATAAAAGAAGCAAGAAAATCTTTTGAAAGTGCATTTAAAGGCGAACCTAATTACTCTTCTGTAGATGAAGAAGTATTAAAATACATAAAAGAATTTAAACAAAAAGGAGGACAGTTTAATGTAGGTGATGAAGTAGATTACGAAACAATGCTAAAGCTTAAAAAGTTAGGATATGAATTTTAATAAAAAATATAAAATTACATCTTTGCCAAAATTAAAAAATGGAGGAGATGGTTATAGAAAAAACGCACTAAATTATAATGCACCATATAAGTTTATACCAAGTGGCAGTATAACTATGACAGAACAAGATGGAGGTCCTTTACAGAAAGGTCCTTTGCTTGGTATAGATAACATGGGTAATCAACAAATGATGTTTCCTGGCTATAATTATTTATTCCCTGGTAATATGGTTATGGAAATACCTGTAGCGCAGAAAGGTGTAGAATCAAAAAATGCAATGATGAAAAATGCTATAGCTAGAAACACTAATTTACCTTTTGTAAAAAGGCTTACTCTTTCTAAAAAAGATTCTCCTTCTTTATATTTAGGTCAAGATGAAGAAGGTTATGATATGTATGGTTCTCATGAATTAGGTAGTTTTGGTAATTATGTTCTTCCTAACATTGTACAAGAAGGAAATACTCTTAAACAAATATCTAACGATGGTAACTTTGATGAAATATTAGAATATCATAGAAACCAAGGTTTTAAAAATGGATTGTATTTTGACAACCCAAAAGATGCTGAATATTTTGCTGCTGAAAATTACAAGCGTGTATCCCCAGCTTTTCAAAAACAAAAAGGTGGTGAAAAAGCTTATGAAACCTGGGAGAGGGTAACAGGTAAGCCCTGGGCAGAAGCAAAAAGTCAAGGATTAACTGATGGCACATATAAAAGTAATTTAGCTTTACAGCAAAAGTTATTTCAGCAATTAAAACAACCTACACAACCTACAGTTCAGCCTACTGTTAAACCAACAGTGCAACCAACAGTAAAAAAACAAACGCAACAAACGCAACAGCAATCAGAATATAATTTTGATAATCTTACATTTAATGAAGCATTTGGTAAAGCTAGAGAAATGTATGGGCCTAATAAAATATTTAGGCATAAGGGGCATTTAAAAAACACTAATAGATCTGGTGAGCCATTTGAACCTTCAGAAGAAGAGCTTACTAAATGGGGAATGAATAAGAAAAAAAATAAAAAAAATATAAAAAAACAAAATGAAATCATAGTTAGCCCTTATACTTCTCAAGATGACTTTAATACAGAGGCTATATCTACATCTACAGATTTAGAAAAAAGATTTAAAGAAGATGACTTATCTATTAGTATTACTAAAGAGGAACACCTTAAAGAACAAAAAGATGAACTTGGAGAGTTAGAGTATTGGGAAGATATAAAACAAAGGCAAAAAGATATCAATAGAATGGATAATGCTAAAATAGTTGTTAACTATCAAAAAAACAAAGCAAAGTCTGATTATGTTGTTGTTGACAAATCTACCGGGTTAATGCATTTGTACCATCCTAAAAGTGATAAACCTTATGCTGCATACCCAATTGACATTGGTGCAAATTTTGGAGATGGCCAAACTGCTACTAAAACTAAAGACGTTAATAAAGATGGGATCATAACAAAAGAAGATAAGGTTAAAAATAAGTATAAAGTAGATTGGAGTGCTGGAAACAAAACAACAGGTGCTGGTAAATTTTACATATCAAATTTAAGAAAGGAAGGGTATAATGGACTTCCTTCTTTTAACATGATGAATGAACAACAGTTTAATGAGTTTAATAAAACTGGTAAGATTGAACGTGTTTCAACATCAATGCATTCAGGATATGTTTCAGATGATAAAAAAAGGGTGTCAAATGGCTGCATAAGATGTACAAAAGGTGCTGTGGAAAAATTATACTCTACATTAAAAGGGGGTAGCGAAGTGTTTATACTACCAGAAGAAAAGCAAAATAATTTTTATGTAAAAGATGACAAGCTGTATTTTAAAAATAAAAACAGAAAAAAATATTATAAATATGAAGACAGTGAAAGAATATATAAAAAAGAAAAAGGCAAATGGTATATAAGTGATAAAAATAAAAATAACTTTTCTTTGCTTAAGAATTATGGAGGAATGTACGATGAGTTAGATAAGAAATCCACAGGTACTTTTAAAGTAAACAAAGGAGAAAAAGAAAGAAAGCTAATTGATTTGCAATATCAAGTCTATGAAGATAAAAATGGCAACATACAAAAAGGGCAAGGTATTAACAGAACCCCAGGGAATAAGAATTACAAACCTATTAAAATAGATATTAACAAAAATCTTTTTATAAATGAGAAAGATGAAAGAAGATACAATGAAATAGTATTACCATATGCTGAAGCAATAGAAGATAAAAAAAGAGAAATAATGGATATGTTCAACATAACAGGTGATCAGTATAATGACCTGGTGCCTGTAGCTATGGGTATATTAGGTAATGAAACAGCATTTGGAGATGAACATTCTAGTGTTGGTGATTTAGCAAGAGCTGTTAAAAAAGGCTTTGGTTTATTAGTTGGTTATTCATCAAGCGGTCCAGATTATAAAAGTAAATATTCAGAATACGGAGCTAATAAAGATTATCATTCTGTAGGATTAACACAATTAAAATGGAAAAATATGAAAGAAGGTGATTTGCTTCAAAAAATAATGAAACTAGGAGTAAGAAATAATTCTGATTTATTAAGACCAGAAAAAGCAGCTGTTGCTACTATGGGAAGATTAGCTTTTATGATTAAAAATAGAAAGTATAATAAAGACTTAGATTACTTAGACACCTTACCAGAGTTGTGGGCTGGTGAAACAGAAGGTGAAAGATCCACTTATACAAAAGGGGTTAAAAATAATAGCAAATACTTTAATGTATTGCAATATAAACAATCAGGAGGAGAGATGAAAGCATTATATAAAGAGTATATTAACGGTAAAAACAATTCAGCAAGTGCTATAAATGCATATGACAAACTTAATAGAATACACTATACTAAAGCAAAGTCTAAAAATATGTCACCATCTAATTACATAATGTCTTTTATAATAAAATAAAAATTTGTATATTAATATAAACTAAAACAATGAAAAACTATAAAAGTTTACAACAGGGTGGAGGCCCACCAAATCCTGGAGACCCTAAGAAAATAGCACAAGAAATACAGGATAAAGTTCAAAATCAAATGTATGATATTGAAGATGCTGTACTAGAAATGCTACAAGCTGGAGAGGATGCAAACTCTGTAGGCATGGCTTTAATGCAATTGGGTTACAAAGAAGAAGATGTAATGCAGTTGTTTGAATCTTTGTCTCAACAACAGCAACAGAGTCAACAGCAGGGGCAACAGCAAGTCCCAGGACAGGAAGTCCAACAACAAGGAAATGCTGAAGCAGAGCAGATGATGCAGGAACAAATGATGCAAGAGCAGATGATGCAAGAATCAGCGGGACAGCAACAAATGGCAAGAAGAGGAGGATCTTTTAAAGATTGGTATAGACAATTAGGTGGTAATACACCTAATACATATCACGGCTTGTATAAAGCACAAGCAGGTACGAATACTACTTTCCCGTACTCTATAGATCCTAATTTTACATTTGGTGAAACCACAGATTATAAACCGGGTCCAGAAGATGAATATAGCGCTAATGAAGTAAAGGGTTATTTAGATTTTGCTAAAGATTTATCTGGGTCAAATCTTGTGAATAAAGGATCTATGGGTATACAGCCTAGCACAGGATATGAAGGCCCTGCTTCTCAGAAAGTAACTGCAGAAATGTTAAAAGAACAAACCCCTGCTACTGATGCTGTAAATGCAATAAACTGGGCAAATAAAAATCTATTCTCAGAAGATGATCCAAATAGGATTTATGATATGACAATAGCGGATAATGTATACGAACCAAAAGTGTCCCCTATAAAATTAGGACATAAAGATGTTCATAGAGGCAAACAAGTAGGAAGTGGAGAAAATATTCCTCGTATAGGATATGGTCAATTAGGTAATGAAATATTAAATAAAATGGATGATTTAACTTTAATGCAATATGGTGGTGGAAATATGCCACAAATACAACAAGACAATACTAAAACTATTACACCATCAGTTCAAGATATAGATGTGCTTACAAATTATGCATCAAAAAATCCTTATACATTACAAGAGCAATTAAATAGAGTTGTAAATGACAAACTTAAAGAAATGTCTAATTATGATTTATCAAATATGACTGAAGAAGATTTGTCAAGATTACAAAATATGATGATGGAAAATGTAAAAAAAGATTTTTACATGAAGAAAATGGGTGGGGCAAATTCTATGTATGATTTTTTTATGAATAATGAATTACCATTGTATCAAGCGGCAGGGCCGGCTGGTGGATTAGCTTCTGTTCCTAGAGATGCAAGAGGAATGTATATATTAAATGGCATTAATGATCTGACTTTAATGAGACAAGCCGCTGCAGCAAACAGAGCTCTTTCAGGTCTTGGCCCTACAGCTCCAAGAGTTAATCCTACAATATACACTCAAGAAAGTACATCTTCTCCAGCTATGCGTATGTCTAAACCAAAAAATTATGATGATGAAACAATGCAAAGATGGTATGAAACTAATAAGCCTAAAATTAAATCAAATGTTCTTTCACCAATGCAGGACTCTGTATACACAGGATACATAGGCCCACAAGGAGGTGATAGAAGATATGGTGGAAATCCATTTGCAAAAAAGAAAAGAGTGCTTAGAAAACAACAAGGTGGACAAATAGTAGATATACCAACAAAGGTTCTTAAAAAATTAATGGCAAACGGTGCTAAATTTGACATGTTATGAAAATAAGAATAAATGAATTGCCTGATGGTTTTGAAATTAGGGATGGGCAAGTATTTGAAATTAAAAAATCAGGTGGCTCAACAGGAGACCAAAAGGGTTATGGCTTAGTCACAGGCCAGCAAGAGCAATTTAGTGAAGATGACATTAAGGTTAAGCATTCTATGGCTCCAGTTCCTAGAGATGAAGCAAACATAGAGGCTGAAAAAGGTGAAACTGTTCTTACTGACCTTAATAATGACGGTCAGTATTCACTTTATAATATTCAAGGTAAACGCCACGCAAGAGGTGGTACCCCTTTGTTTTTGCCTGAGCAATCTTTTGTTTTTTCAGATTTTAATAAAATGAAATTAACAAAGGAGGAAATGGCAGACATGGGGATGGAGACTAAAAAAAGATTAACTCCAGCTAAAGTTTCAAAAAAGTTTGGTACCAATGAATATTATGCATCTATTAAAGATCCTTTTGCTGATGATATTCAAGCAAAGACAGCAGAGTTAATGCTTGATAAAAATAAATTGCAATTATCAAAACTTGCATTTCTTCAAGAGTCTAAAAAAGACTTTGATGAAGGTGTCCCTGTTTCTTCATTCCCTTATTTAGTAACACAAGGCCATGACCCTATAGAATATAAACAAAAAGTAGAACAAATAACCAGACAGCAAGCTGAACAAGAATATATACAATCTTTGCCACCTGAAAAGCAAATGCAAATAATGGCAATGAAACAATATATGGCACAGGTAGACCAACAGCAAGGTCAGCAGGAGCAACCTCAAGAACAAGGAATGCAGCAAATGCTTCCTGAAGGAATGCAGCAAGGTATACCACCTCAGGGTCAAGGCATGATGCCTCCACCTCCTGATATGAATCCTCAACAGATGGCACAGATGGGTTTTGAAATACAAAATGATATGCCTATTGCTCAAGGTGGAGGTGGATTTTGGGATGATCTTAAAAAATCTTTGTATGATTATGGAAGTAAGTTCCCAGATGTGAAAAGAGTTATGGATTATCAAAGTTTAGAAAACAATAACTTTGTTCCTCCTATTATTCAACAATTTCCTGAGCTTTTAGATAATCCAGAAGTGCAAGAATTAATCTATGCGGCATTAGAGCAATTGCCTAATTTAGATCATATGAATGTACCAATAGAAGAATATTTAAAAGAAATAGATGCAGCTGTTAGTCATGTAGCTGGTGTAGCTTCAGATGATGAATATTATGAAACACTTGACGACCCAACTGACCCACCGGATCCTACAAAGCCTAAAAAGCCAAGAGTTAAATCAAAAAGACCATCTAGTAGATCTGGGAACAAAAGAAACGTAGCATATGATGATGCAATATATAATGATTTTTATAAAAAAAACCACATATGGTTTGACCCTGTTAAAATAGATGCTAGAAAATATAAAGATGTTCAATCACAAAAAGATGAGTATTATGGTGATGCCACAGATAACATAGAAGGATTTTATGAATCTTGGAAAGATTTATATCCTGGAATTGAAGACCTTAAAAAAGAGCTAGAACAAACAAAAGGTCAAGGGAAAGGAAAAGAAACTGGAAAGTTTCAAAAATGGTTTAACGATGAATATATTACGTTCTTTGCAAAAGATTGGGTTAAAAATAAAAAAGAAAGAGAATACACAGACGCTGCTGGTAATGTATCATTAACACCAGAAGATGAAAGACGTATGATGTCTGGTATGATTCAATCTTTAAAAAGTGATTTTGGATTTAATGATATAGATTTTGGTAAAGACTTTGATGAAAAAATGGGAACATTTACTTCTTCAAGAAGACCATTTACATTAACAGAAGATCCACCAGAAGTAATTGAAACAGCAAAAGAATACACTCCTGAAGATGCCGTTGAAGAAGAAGATGAATTAATAGTTGAGCCAGGTGATTTTGAGCAAACTTATAGTAGAAATGACCCAAGGTTTTGGTTGCAGGATTTAATAAAAATGAATGCTGTAGCTAATAGAAAAAGAAAAAAGTTTTACCCTTGGGAACCAGCAGTTGAAAACTTAGAAGTAAATTGGTTGTTAGAAGATCCAACAAGAGCAATAGCTGCTACTAATGAACAGCTTGGTTTAATGGGAGAATCTATATCAAGTTTTGCAGGACCACAATCATTAAACGCCAGAATGGCTAATGCACAAGGAAAAGCTGCTGCTAATATAGCTAATGTTATTGCCGGTGTTCATAACAGAAATATAAATACTACAAATAAAGGGTTAGCTTTGCAAACGCAATATGATTCATATTTAAATGCAGAGAGAAGAAAAAGGTCTAAAAGCCTATATGATAACACTCAAGTAGTTGAGCAAAAATACATGGATGAGAAAAACTTTGACAGAGAGCAAATGGCTGGCTTAGTTGCTAATGCATATACAAATGCTATGAACACATACAACCTTAATTCACTTAATGATTATTATAATATAGATCCTTCAACAGGCGGGGCTATAGGATTTAAAGGAGGGAATCCCTTGGATGAAAGTGAACAATCTGAATCTGACTATATGGATAAATACATGAAAGCCAGAAAAAGATATATAGATAATTTTGGTGAAGACCCTACCCAAGAAACTATGAAGCAAATTATGGAGGGTTACAACCCTACACAAACAAGGGCTGATAAAATGAGAAAGCATTACAGAGATACAAATCCTTTAAATGTTGATAACCAAGGAATTGGCAGACGCGGTAAAGAAATAAAACATAAACTTTTACCTTTTTTTATAGGAGCAATAGGAATTTAAATAAAATAACATGGCAATTTATGTACCAAATGTAAAAGGTTACTTCCCTGATGTACAACCCTTTACTCCAGATTATAAGTTTTTATCTGATATTTTAGATAAAAGAACAGATAAATATGAATCAAATCACAAGGCTTTAAATAATACTTATAGTCAAATTGTGTATTCTGATTTAGGTAGAGAAGATACAAAAGAGGCAAGAGATCAATTTGTAAATAAACTACAACCAACAATTGAAAAAATATCTGGTTTAGATTTATCTTTAGCTCAAAACGTTAATTCTGCTAAAGCTGTGTTTCAACCGTTTTATGACAATGATTTAATTGTTGCAGATATGGTTCAAACGCAAAATATTAATAGCATTAAAACACGGGTTAACAATATGCGTACAAGCTCTAAAAAAGAAGTTAGAGATAGATATTATGACCAAGGGTTTCAGTTTGCAATGTATCAATATCAGGATTTTTTAAATGCTTCAAAAGACAAAGCTTTAAATGAACCAATGGCAAGATACATTGAAAATCCTCAGTTGTATAAAAGAGCTAAGGCATACTTAGATGAGAAAGGTTATAAAATTAAATTAGCTCCTAAGTTTTCTAAAAATGGTGCATATAAAATAACTACAACAAATGGAGAGGATGTAACCTCAAGGTTTTTGGCAGAAATAAGAGAGCTTTATGGTAATGACCCTTTAGTTCAAGACGCTTATTTTGCTGATGCTTATGTACAGGCTAGAACACATGCTGAAACCGGTATGGAACAAGGCATTTATAATAATGTCACAGATGGCATGGCAGAGTGGAATAAAGACAATATTGAATCTAGCAGAGACAAGATAGCATTGCAATATGATAATATAGATAAAGAATTAAATGTTTTAAACTCAAGAAAGAAAAAATATGATGACTATTTAAAAGACCATAGCTTCATACCTGGTTCAGAAGATGATATAAGGTATAGAAACATACTAAATGACATAGAAGGGAAAGCTGCACAAATGGAATTGCTGGGAAATGCAATTGACGAATCTACTAATTTATTGAATAGCAATGATTCAAAAATGATAAATGACAGAGGATTTAACATTTTATTTCAAAGCAATATAGAACATGATTTGTTTAAAGCTGCAGACAACTACTCCTTTTTAACCAAAGAGGTAGATATGGAAGTTGATGAGCTATATAAAATAAAGTACCAGCAAGAACTAAACATGCAAGTTGAAGGGTACAAAAGTAGACTTAGGCAAAATGAAGAAAGGTTAAAATCATATTTAAGAACCCAGGAGAAAATAGCAGAATTAGAATTAGAAGGGGAAGACATAAAGTTTTTTACAGACCTGAAAAATACTACGTTAGACTCTGGTGTTGTTGGAATAGATGATGATGGAAAAGAGACAACAGACGCAGCTAAAGTAAATCCTATTAATACTCAGGAAAAAAAGATACTTGAATTAGGAAATGTTATAGATGACAAATCAGCACAAGCTATTATAGATATAACAAGGGAATTAAATTCAGGTGAGGACAATCCATTTGGTGTATTAGATGATAAATTTACAACTACTACCGGTGTTAAATTAAGTTCATTAAGTGAAACAGAAATAAAAAATGCTTTAATATCCGATGAAAATAGAAATCAGCTAACAGAATACTTAAGTACATTAAAAGATCAAATAAATGCTGATGTAGCAGATGAAAAAAATGTTGCTCTTTCAAACCAATGGAGTAGTGTGTTTGATGATTTAGATCAGTATAGAGGAGTTATAGAAAAATGGGAAAAGACAAAAGTAGAGAATTTTTCTAAAGCAGAACGTGCAAATAAAGATTTACAAAAAATGGTGTCAAAAGGCATTCCTACTATTTTGAAAAAAGATGCTAATAATAACCCTATAGGTTTAATTGAAACTTTTGAGGAGTATGAAGATGTATTATTAAGAAGTGTTAATTATGCACCAACATATCAAACAAGAGGAAGAGATTATGTATTAAAAAAAGAATATTTAGATGCAGTAAAAAACGGGGAAATGTTACCGGGGGATTTTATAACGCAGAAAAAAACTAAAGACAAAAATGGTAATGTTGTTGTAGAAAATGTATTTAATTCTAAATATTTTACAAGACAAGAAAGAAGAAGTTATGGTGGGGCAGGTTATGTTGTTAAAGAAGCAGAAGGAAAAAATGTACAAGAAACAGAAGATTTGCTTAAAAATATAGCCAATGAAATGGGAGAAAGTTATGATGTCCTTAATAAAATGTTTAGAAAAAACACAAAAGAAAGAAAAGATTTTGATAAACAAATAGAAATTCTTAATCATACTTTTAGGGTTTCAGGTGCAGGAGATAGTGGTCTTTATGAAAAGTTTGACGTTAACGCTGACCTAGAAGGACAAACTACAACTGGTGACTTAATCACACAAACTGGTAAGATATATGACTTAAGGGCTTTTGGTGAATCAGAGCATGATGATACAAAAAAAGAATTAAAAAAACAATATAATGAATTGTATAAGATTGTTAATAGTCCATATGCAGAATTTACTACTTTAGATGGGGGGGTAGAAGCTTCTCCTAAAATTAGAAAAATATTCAATCAGGCAATTTCTGATTTAGTAGGTATACAAAATCAAAAAGAAGCTAAGTCAATTGCCAATATAAAATATTTTCCTAATATAGAAACAGGAAAAGGTGGGTACATTATATCATTTTTTGATGTCCAGGATCCTAATACAAAAGATAATTACCAATGGTCAAACAGAGAGTTTAAAGTAGCAATCCCTAAAGGTGTTGATAATAATCCATATAAAGTAGATCAGTATCAAAATTATTATATAGCATCAAAATTAAGAAGTGCTCCACAACAAAAATTTACATGGGATTATTATCAAGGAAGTAAAATAGATGTTTATAAAAACTCTAAGAATCAAGTTGAGTATACAATGCATTATCCTTTATACAATGCTAAAACAGGTAATTTAGATATTACTACCAAAAAGTATATTCCAATAAGTTATGATTTATATGAACAAAATGATGAGTTTTATCAGTCTGTAAAAAGGGATTTAAAAACTATAACATTATCACAATTGCAAGTAAAAAGAGAGCAAGAAAAAATACAGTATCAAAAAAATCAAGGTAATCAAACTAATTGAAAAAAATAATAACTATTTTAGCAGTAAATATTTAAAGTTTACAAAAGATAAATTCAATGACTGATATAAATAATGTTCCATTTAAAAGTCAATATACATACCAAGATATTGACCATTTAATAGAAACAGCAGATTTGCCTAAGATACCAAGAGATGTTGAAACTTTAGCTATGCTAAATGAGGTTGAAAGCAAATTGCAAAAAGTTAATATCCCAACAGTAGGGAACCTTAATTTACCTACAGCTACATCATCTGGGTTTTCTAACAATGATCAAACAGCTCCTAACTTAACAACAAAAGAAGGAATAGAAAATTATTTAGCATCACAAGATAAAAAAAATTATACTACAAAAATAGATAACCCATTAATCCCTTATAGACATAGTTCTTACCAAACAAATTTTGAAAGGTATTATCATCATAATAAGTTTTCAAAAATTGGATTTAATCCTTTTTTAGATAATGAACAAATATATAATGAAAATTCAACTTGGTTTGATGATGTAGGAAGAGCATCAAAAATGTTTAAAAATTTATTTTGGACAGGAGCTGTATCTTCTTATAGGTCTTTAGGTGACTTGTTTGATGATGATTCATATTTATCTGCTGTAGATTTAGAATCAGCAAGAGAGTTTGCAGATGCTACTAGAATAGGTAATTCTACCAGAGGAGGTTCGGCACAATTTTTAACTAATTTAGGTTTGCAGTTTGGATACACTGCTGGTATAATAGGTTCGATTGCCCTTGAAGAGTTTGCTCTTACAGCTATGACTGGAGGCGGTTCTCTCTTGTCATCCCCTGTTAGAATGGGTGCACGAATTGCAAAAATTTCAGCTAATAGTACAAAAGCAGGTAAGATAACAAAAGGTACTATAGATTTAATTAAAAATTTAAAAGATGTTAATAAATATAAAGGGTTTAGAGAGGCTGTTAAACTAGGAGACAATTTTGTAACAAGGTTTGTAATGCCTGAAACTCTTGAAGTTTTAAAAACTCTTTCAACAGCTAAAAATGCTGGTAAGAATATTACCAACATGACAAAGATTAGCAAAACAGTAGGTGGAGGGTATAGAGATTTAAGAAGTTTAAATTATGCGTTGTCTGAAGCAAAGATGGAATCTGGTATGATATACGACCAGCAGTTTGCTGATAATATATCAAGGTTACAAAAAGATAGTTTAGATGGCTCCTTAACTCCTGAGCAAATAACAAAAGCAAGAAACAATGCTAATGGCGCAGCTTTTTATGGACTAGCGTCTAATGCAGCTATTATACATATTAGTAATCAATTTGTTTTAGGTACTGCTTTGTCGTCACATAGTAGAAGACTTAAGAAAGCATTGCAAGAACCTGGCGGTGGAGTTTTCTCAAAAATTAACACAAAAAAACCTGTTATAAAAGATGGTGTTTTACAAAAAGATATACTTGAATTACAAAAAAATGGTTTTGCAGGATTAATTGATGGCATTAAAGCAAGCTCATTCAAAAAAGGTGCTAAGCAAACAGCTTTATTTGCTCTTAGGTATTCAGTTGCTAACATAGCAGAAGGTCTTCAAGAGCTAGGACAAGAGGCTATAGCAGAAGGGGCAAAAGAATATTACACTTCAGTATTTGACGATCCTTCTATGGGAGGCATTAATCTTTACTTATCTACACTCGGAAGTGGTATGGGTAAACAATTAAATGGACATGGCTTTGAAGTCTTTATGTCAGGCTTTATGATGGGTGGCCCGGCAAAAGTTATGCAGACAATGCTTTTTAAAACAGCTCCAAATCTTACTCAGAAGATTTTTAATAGAGAAGCTTATGATAAGGAAATAAAAACTAGGAAAGAAAATGAAGCTGCTTTATTAGAGCTAGGCCAAGGGTTTTGGAATGAACTAGCTAGTGATTCTGATGTTTCATTATTACAAAACATAGAAAATCTTATTGTTCAGAAGCAAATATCTGAAGATATGTCAGATGCTATGATGAATGATGACTTGTTTGAAGTTCATAATTTAAAAGATTTTTCTAAGTTAATGAATGTCTACACCCTTATTAAAAATAATGGTTTAGAGTATTTCCGTGAACTTATAAATGATACACTGCAATTAAATTCCAGAGAATTAGCTGAAGCTCATCCCTCTTCTAAGTCAGATGTTAAAAACAATAAAATAAAAGAAAGGTTAGAGTCATACCTGGAAGATATAAATAAGATTGAAGAGAATTTTGAAAATATTGATAATAGATTAATTAATATTTTTGATGAGTCTCAATATGAAGAAGGTACAGAAGAGTTTGAAAATGAAAGAGCAAAAAGACAGACTTTTGATAGATATAAAATGATAGCTTTATTTACAAAAGATAGAGTTAGAAGGTCATCTGAAAGAATGCTGTCTATATATCAAGAGTTTGAAAGCAAGGAACTATATAAAAATATGTCTGCTTCTGACATTGTAGTTTTATTATCTCCATATAAATTAGCCCAGGAAATAGAATTTTTAAAATCTACAATTGATTCTTTAGATAAAACTAGTGACCCTGATTTATATTCAAGGAAAGAAGAAAGATTAAAAGACCTTTCTGCTATAAATGAATTTTATAATGAAAAGGTTTTAACAGAAGAAGAGATTCAACAGAATTTATTTAAAAGAATAGCAACACAAAAAAAATATGAAAATATAGAAGACTATTTAAAGTCAGAAGATTTTAAAAAAGACTTAGAAGCAGATGCGGTTTTGGCAAGTGCTTATAAAAACAGAAAGAAACAAAAAGGCAGAAGAACAGAAATAGATTGGAGAAAGAAAAAACAACTGGCAAATTTAGTTAAAACTTATATTTCTAATTTAGCAAAAGTTCAAAACAGCTCTATTGATGATACTCAGCTTTATGAAGTAATAAGAAAAATATTTGATTACAGTCAACTGCAAAGAGAAAATTCAATATTTACTAATGCATCTATATCTTTATCAAATCCAGAAGTTATAAGTAATTTTGTAGATAGCTATCATAAATTTCATATTGATAATAATAAAAAAAAGGTTCAATCTTTTAAAAAGTCAATAGAAAAACTAATTGAACAAAAAGAACTTGCTTCTTTACTACAGCAAGTAGCGGATTTAAAAGATCCTAATAATAAAACATTTGGAATATATTTAGAAGCAGAAAGATTAGACAAGTATTTAAAAACAAAAAATCCTAATTTTTTAGTTTTTAGTAATGCCTATGGATATATAACTAAAGATAATAATCCTGAATTATACAGAAGGATTAAAGCAATGGTTAACAATTATGTAAGCCTGACCAAACCAACTAAAAAAGCTTCCGGCTCAAAAGCTCTTGATGAAGAACTAGAATCATATGAATTTGAATTTGATGAAGAAGAAGGCGCTGAAGGACAAGAAGAATATGATTTTGAAGAAGACGTTGAAGGAGAAGAGGCCTATGAAGGGCTTGTGCAATCTTCTGTAGATGAGGTTGAAATTGACCCTGACAATCTTCCCCACCTTAAAGAGCTATTAAAAAAGTTTTATAATAAAGGTATTGAAGCCGGGGTTACAGAAGAGGACTTCATAGGTACTGATACTGGTAAAAAAATAGTATTGATATATACCCAGCTTATGACAGGAGAAAATCTTGGGTTGTATACTTATAAGCAATATTATAACAAAATATTAAAAAGGCAAAAAGTAGAATTTAATAGCATAGCTGGGTTTGATAAATATTTAAGGTTTATTAAAGGCAATAATGAAGACGGGCCTAAAAAATCAGAACAGTTAATTAAAGATAATGATTTTCTTATAGATGATTTTATACTAACTGATGCTGCTGAGGCTGCAAAAAAGAAAAAGCCATCAAAGCTAACTACTAAATATCAAGGGCAAGAAATAGAAGAAAAAAGAATAAGTCAGGATGAGTCAGAGTTTATAATTAAAGGCGTTAAAGATGAAAGGTTTGAAACATTAGATGATGCAAAAGACTACATAGATGAGCTAGTAGAAAACAATGAGCATCTTGGTGAATTTAAGATGTTTGGGGAAACAATGTTTTATGGGAAAGAGATAATGATCAGAGAAAAAGGCAAAGCTGTTCCTTATATTGTTATAACTGGTAATGATGTAAAGAATAAAAGAAAGTTATTTCTTCTTGCTAAAAGCAGATTTGATTCTGAAAAAGACCCCGTAGATCTAAGGAGGTTAAAAACTGGCAAAAAGGTGTTAACTAAAACTCAGTATGATAAAATAAAAGTAAAGACGTCAAAAGGTAAAAACACCAAAGCTAAAACAAACACTAAAACAGGTTCTGTTAAAGTAAAAAAGACTGAAGGCCCTGTGGTAGCTGTAGATAACGCTATTAATGTATACCCTAAAAGACAAGACAAAGACAAGTTTAAAAAAATTATACAGTCATTAACTGAAGAGCAGTTAGCTTCATTAAAAATAAAGATTAAAAGAAACAAGGGAGGAGGTGTTGTGTCTAATAACAACTTTAACCCCAGTAATTCTGGCAAGGGTAATAAAAACATCAAGAAGAAAAAAGAGATGTTTGAGCTTGCTATTATAATACCTGCTGAGTTACATGAATATATTAATGAGATTTTAGGTGAAGATTATTACAATGATGATAATAATGTATTAGGATTCATTCCTGGAGATTTTCTTCAATATTTAGATATTAATGGTAATGAGATAAGTCCTTTGGATTTTGATATTAGTGATGCTCAAAACTTAATAAATTTACAAAAAGGAGATAGGGCAAAAACTAGTCTTCAAAGATTTATACAAAACCATATACTATCAACACTTGTAGCAGAGCAAGCTGATAAACTTCTTGGTAATCTTCAGGCTGCAGAGATGCTGGTTAGTCAAGAAGACCTTGGGATTAAAATTAATTTCCATACAGGTTCATTGCCCACAAAGTCTTTCCAGGGGAAGCCAAGAAAAATAGATACAGAAAAGCATAATTTAGATGGACATACTGTTATAGTAAGAAGAATAGCAGGAGAGCTTGATGTTATAAAATCAGCAGAATCTAACTTTCTTATTGAAGAGCTTTCTTCTCAGTTGCAGCAAAAACTTTTAAAAACAGATGCTTATGTCTATTTATATAGACTTCCAAATGGAGCTATATCTTACATGCCTATAAAATCCAGCTTGTTAACAGAAGAAGAAAAAAAGGATTTGTATGAAGATGTTGGAAAGATAATTATAAAAACAATAAAAAACAATACTAAATTTGATAAGAAAGAACAGAGAAACAAACAAATAAGGAATTCATATAATACCAAGGATAACGAAAGAATAAATGACACATATTTTATTTCGTCTGTTCAAGGATATGCGTTTGAAATAAACATTACAGCTACTGGTACTCTATTAATAAAAGCAAGCAAGTATAATAATGAGACTAATAAATATGAACCTTTATTACAAAATCAGTATCATAACGCCCTAGAAAGAGTTATACAAAAACTAGATCCTGATATTACAACAGAAGAAATATTCAAGCCTGAAAATATTGCTGGGTTTGTTGAAATGTATGTCAATGAAGCTGTTAAGTCATTAACAAAAAAAACTGGAGCAAAGGTTAATATAAGAAAGTCTTTTGCCAGTGACGCTACTGTTGAAGAAATATTAGAAGTATCAGAAACTACAGCAATAGAATTTCCATTTTTATATTCCAATATAAAAATAGAAGCAGCAAACGATACGGTTAGAAAGAAGATGGTAGCACAGTATCAAGCGTATGTTACTGCAAGGCAAGCTAGTAGTGTCAAAAAAGCTATATCTAAAAAAGGGGGCACTAAAAAACCTAAGTATCCCGTTCTTAAACAAAATTTTGTATCTGGGGTAAAGACATCATATGGTGCTATTCAAATTGCACAAGATGAAGTAAAAGAAGAATTAGGAGAGGATGCTCACTCAATAGATATGATTGAAATGGGGTTTAGAACAAGAACAACCAGATCTGTTCAAAAGTCTAAAAACCTTAAGCCTGGTGACATTATTATACATGAAGGTGAGTCTGCAGATGGCACAACAAAAAAACTATATGCCAGAATTACAGAAATATACGAATGGCATAAAGACGGTTCTCAAGATCCTATGTTTGATCAAACCTGGGAACTTGAAGGTTGGACAGAAGAGGGTTTAGTTAGAGCCAAAAGATTTGTTTCAGGATCAAGAGCTATCTTGTTTGAATTAATTGATGATCCAACTACAACAAATGTTAAGAGCAAAAAGTCTAAAGTACAATCAAAAGAAGCTATTTCTGATATCATTACTGCACAATTAGAGCTAGGTGTTGAATTAGAAACTATTTTAGATACTCTTAATGAACAAGGTTATGTTATTAAAAATAATAATTCAACTCTTGTTGATTTAGATAGTGGTAGAGATGCAATTATTTTTTATATAGACGGTGTTATTGTACCAATGTATAGAAGTTCAAAAGGTACATCAAGCAAAACAAAAGGCAAGTGGTATCCCTTCTTTTATTCAACAGATAATTGGGTGGTTAAAGGATTGTCAAAAAATTATAAAAATGGATATGGTAATCCAATTATAAAACAAATACAAGATGCCTTAAATAAAAATTATAGATATGAAGAAGCTAAATCAACAGTAGAGGCTAATCAAGATGAATTATACGAAAATATATTTGGTGACCTTATAAATCTAAACCAGGAAAAAAATGATGGTGTTTATGACGCTACTAATTATTTTTATGCAGCACTTATGTTAAAAAATTGGCATGAAGGATTAGGGGGTGTAGATATTGTTGGGTATAAAGAATATATATCTGGTGTTTTAAAAAGCAAAAGATTTAAAGAGGTTTCTAAGGCTATTGAAGGTTATGAAGAGAATTCAAGAGCAGTTTTTTCTGATGTAGAAAAAATATTAGAATCTATAACACCAGAAAAAAAGGTAAAAAAGCCCAAGGTTAAAAAGACAAAACCAAAGGTAAAAAAGAAGAAGATAGAAATAAAAGGTACAAATGAGGAGGTATTAAAACAATTAGAAAAAATAGCTGCAGATTACACATCTTCATTAACCGGTGCAGAATCAATTTCAACAGAAGATTTACGTTTAAGTTATAATAATGTTCTTGATATTATAGATAGCTTAAGTATAAATTATTTAAAGTTTAAAACTAGAAATAAAGAAGCTAGAAATAATTTTGGAGAGCTTCAGGCATTAAGAGATGAATATTCAAATTTAATAAAGCAAAGAAATGTTGTTGATAAAATATTAACTGAAGAGGAACTAGAGGAGAGTGAAATAACTTTACAGGTATTTACTAATTGGGTTCAGGATAATTTGCCAGATGTATTTTCTGTTCAGGAATTAAATACCCTTAAAGATAAATTAAGAACAGACGGTGTAAGGGTAGGTGCTTTTTTGCAATACTTTAATGATATATCAAGTAGAGTTGAAGGCACTATTTATACTGGTGAGAAAAACATACATAAATTTCATGAAGCTTTTCATGGTGTTTTTAGAATGTTACTAACAGATTCAGAGCAAAAAGCATTACTTGAAGTTTCAGAGATAGAGCTTAGAAAAAAACATGGTGAAAACTTCTTAAGTGAGTTAGAAAAATTTAGAAATAAATCTCAAAAGTACAAACTATTAACAAGGTCAGAATTAAAAAAATTATTCTATGAAGAGCATATAGCTGATTTATTTGATAGTTATACAAAAGATAAGCTTGCACCCAAACCAAATAATATTTTCTTAAGATTTTTTAATTGGTTAATTAGAAAAATTAAAGGGTTAGTTAACAAGAGCGTAAATAGTGATTTCAAATTATATTTTGAAAGGATAAATTCAGGTTATTATAAAACTGCTACAGTTGCTGATAATGCTTTTACAAGAAGCATGGAAAATGGTAATACATTAACTGCAAATTCTATTATAAGGTATTTTGAGTATGAATCTAGCCAGGGTGTCATTACAAATGAATACCTTGACCCTATTACAGCTAATAATATTGTTAATAGAATAACAGCGTCTGTAATATATAAAATGAGCAATTTAGGATCTTATATTGCCAAAGACAAAAAAGGAAATATTATAAGATTGGATTTTCAAGATATTATAGATGGATCAATAATTGAGATGCAAGATCTTTATGATTCTGAAAAAAATACATTGTTAAATAATTTAGATGTAGAATCACAAAAGGAAATAGAAAATATATTAAGTTCTTTTTTGTATTATGATAAGGACTTAAAAAAAGCTGTTAATGAAAAACTAGATGTTTTACAGATCAATGAAGAGGGAATAGAAAACAGAATGGTAGAAATTGAAGAGTCTGGATTAATAAGAAACACAGAAAATTATGATGTAGACTCTGATATGATTGGTGGGTGGAAAGCATTACCATCTCAAGTTAGAAGGTATTTCAATACAGTCTTAATAGAGGATATTGACATGTTTGGCAATCAATTGATTATTGAATATGATAGTGTAGGAAATCCTCTTACTGAAAGAAAATTACTTACACAAATAAACACAGCAGAGGCTTATAATGGATTTATTAAAGCTACTGCTAATACTGTTGGTCAAGAAGCTATACTTAAAAAATTAATAAAGTATGGTAGACATAATAAAAATACAGAGGCTGTGGTAAATAGGCTTCTTTCAGATTTAAATATTACTAGTGAAGAAGTTTTTGAGCTTGGGTTTGATATAAATAAAATTGAGAATAAGCAAATATTCTTAATGATAACTAAAGCATTTGAAAACTTTAGGGTTCCTTATTATATGATCCATATGAATAAGAGCAATAATAAAACTTATTTATATTCAACATCTAAAAGAGATGACGCTCATGCTCAGATAGATAGATGGGCATCTAAGCATAAATCTCTTTATAAAAAATTAAGCAGGAGTCCTCAGCAGAAAAAAATTACTGCTAATATCTTAACTTTGTTAAAAGATGTTATAAGCGGAGAAACAAATTTGCAAGAACAAGAATATGTTTTGTTATATGATAATGAAAAATCTTTAATAGTTAAAAAAGACAAACATGCAATAAACACTATTAAAAAATCATACTTTTCAAAAAGCAAAGCACAACAAGAAGATATAACAGACATATTTACAGTGTTGTCACAACTATTAAATGATTACACAGGAATAAGTTTATCCCCATTATACATAGAATATTCTTATGTTCATAATAGTGTTGACTTTGACTTTTTTACTGCAGAACAAGAATTTTTAAAAGAATCTTATGAAGATGTAGAACCAATTACTTTAGAGGATATAACTCAAATAATTAAGGTTATAAAAACTTATGGTAAAAATAAAAAGGGGTATTTATTTAAAGGTCAGATTGATGGTGAAATAACAACAGGGGATACAGAATCTAGGTTAACAAGACTTGCATTAGGAAATGCAGAGTTTGATGAAACTGTTGGAGCCAGTACATTTATAAATGCAGAGGGAGAGCTAGTTTATAATCATCAGTTAGGTACATTTTTACTAAAGTCATTATATGGATTAAATATAAAAGACTCTGGTACTGCGGAGCAGATTAAACAAGAATTAATTAAAAAACATCCCATTTTAGAATTTAACCACTTATTAAATAGCCCTGCATTTTTAAAAATGATGGAGCTAGGGAAAATTCATGGCATGAGGATAAATGGAGAAAAAACATCAAGTATATCTAAGGATATAGATAGCTTGTCAGAGTTTGCTCAAACAGGTGAAGGTACTACATATGGTAGCATGACAGCACAAAGTTTTTTGGTGTCTTTAATTAATGCATACGCCGGGTTAATTAGTAAGGGTAATGATAAAGTAGAAACAATAGAATATGTAGATGAAAATGGTGATTTGGTAGAAACTGCCATAGCTCCTATTCTTATAAGAGTTTTAGAGGCTGCAAATACTGGAGAGATGGTTGCTTTGCCAGTAATTGAAGGTGTGGAAAAATTAGAAGATGGTAAAACTGAAATAACTCAAGATACTTTAGATAAGTTATTACTTAGATTAGCCGGGGAATTTAATAGAATACAAAAAGAATCAAGAAGTGCTCCAGATTCTGTTACAGGAAAAGGGGATTTAGCTATAGGGTATAATGCCAAAGAGACAAAAAAAGGAAAAATTGTATTTGATAAAAATGGTAGAGCATTTAAATTCTTTAGTGCAGGGAAAGTCTTAGATACACAAGGAGCCTTTAAACAAAGAGCTATTGTAGAGGTTGTTCAAAAAGATTCTATTATAGATGCTTTGGCTAAAAAGAAAGAGAATGATTCTTCAATGGTGTTTTTTAGAAGTAATTCAAAGCAAACTTTACAATTAAGTCTTTATGGTGTACCATATGAAGTCTCTATTAAAAATGATCCTAAAAGTAAAAAGCAAAAAAACGTATTGCTTACTATTAAATTAATGGAAAAAGTTAAAAATAGTGAACTATATGATGATGTAGAAAGGTGGGATCTGTTTGTTAATGATGTTAAGGAAGCTGGGTATTTAAAAGGAGAAAAAGATAGTGTGTCTAAAATTGAAGTTAACCTTTTAAGTGGAACATTTTATACTGACAATGCTACATTGGCAAACTTTTTAAATTATAGTGGAGGAGTTGATGATAAGGTTATATCTATAGACAGGTATAAAGTATTAAGCAAGCCAGAAATTGAAGAAGTTAAAAAACTAAAAGAATTAGAAAACCAAGATTCAGAAGGTAGTGTAATAAACATTAAAGAAAGTCTTGAAAAAATAGCAAGGGATAATTCTAATGAAATGGTAAATTCATTAGAAGACCTAAAAAAGGTTATAGAAAAAAATGGAATAGAGTATGATAGCTTAAGAGCATTTATACTTCATAATGTGGATGCTCAATTTTTAAACTTTTATAATGTATTACAAGATTTTAAATTGTTTAATAGAATATCTTCTGACATTAAAAAAGAAATGACATCTTTTCATTCTGAAGATATTTCAGGAGATCCCCAAACAACTGAAAACTCAGTAGGAAGTCAAGAATTGTTACATTTGATTAGCAATGACCCATATCATAATCTATATCAAATATTTATGAATGACTATGTTAACACCATGGGAATAAATGATGTTCTTTTAGGAGATCAATCCCTTACATTAAAGGATGCTGTTGACATGGTAAAAAGAGCAAAGGGTGCTAACGCTGCTATTATATCTGTAGCAAATGAGTTGATTGATAAAGACAGGGGTATTAATTTCCCAGTAAGAGAAGTGGAATTACTGGCAGTAACTGACCCTATTAGGACATCAAAAATTAGTAAAAAAGGAATTGAGCAAGCTGATGGTGAATTTTATATTACATTAAAAACACATAAGTACATGCAAAACTCTTTGGGGAGATATTCAGAAACCCAAAGAGCAGCTGTAGAAAAAATGCTTAGAGGAGAAGCGGTGCCATATGAAGACATATATGGGATGTTAGACAGCAGTGGCAGATTTACAAAGGGATTGGCTAAATTAAATGAAATGCTAAATCCTAAGAAATTTGTATACTATGATGGTGTAATATATGCAAAAATGTCTGTAGTTGTTCTTACAAGAGAGCTTGCTTCAGAAAGAAATGACAAGGGTGAATGGCAGGCAAAGGTAGGTTTTGAAAAACAACACAACCTATTAAATAAAATGGAGTCTATAGAATACAATGCAGATGGCAGTGAAACAAACAGATTGGGGGCTGCTGCACCTATATCAGCATTGAAAATGCTTAAGATGAACGTTCAGGCTATAGAAGAAATGGCATCAGCTGGTAAACTTAAAGGAGATCCATGGATGAAACTGAATGCAAACTTTTTTGGATTGCAAGTAGAAAACCCTTCTAACAAAACAGAAATACCTGACCCTACACAAATAAAGAATTTAATATTGCATGAATTACCCAATGATATAGCTATAAAAACATTTGTTAAAATTGATGGTGTATCTTATAATTTACTAGAGCTTAAAAATAAATATAATAAAAATAAAAGAGATGGGCTGAATCAAATCTATGTAGGACATAGAAATCTTTTGTTTGAATTATCTCCAGATACATCCTTTAATGAAATTCAAGAGTCAAAAGAATCTGGTAAATTAACTCCTAAGCTTAAAGTGTTTGTAGATTATGCTATAGAGTCTTTAAAATCTTCTGGTTCAAACTCTAACATATTGCCATACTTTGAGCAAATGAGTAATGGCACTAAATATGATTTGAACAATACAATTGTTGAAAAGAAGTTTATACAATTATTTTTAACCTTTTGGACAAATAATGTATTTAAAGAAAAACTTAATGGAGATCAATTAACTTTAATGGCAGATTTTGGCGTCCCTATATTCAGGTTAGTTTATAGTGTTGATAAAAATGGTTATCCTGATAAGCAAGTTACCCTTAGGTATGAAGAGTTTAAAGAGCTTAATCAAAAGCTAGACCTTAGGATTGATGAGGGTGAGTTTGCTAATCAAGATGAAGCTATAACATCTAAGTTAAAAAGATTACTTAAAGAAAAGAAAGGAGATAATAAAAAGAAAAACATTAGTATACCTGTATTAATCTTAGATAGGTTAAGACATGATATGAATGAATATAAAATTGATGGAGATCCAAGTAATTTAGATAACTGGGAAGACCAGAAGACTAAGTATTCAGAAATTATAGTACCTCCCAGAAGCTTAGAAGAGGCAATTAATTTGTACAAAAAGCTTACAGAGGAAGAAATATTTGAAAAGTATCAGCTTTGGCTTACTGAAGAAAGGTATAGTGCTTTTGAAGATAAATTTACTTCTCATCAGAAAAAGTTATTAAAAAGCAAAAGGTTTAAAAAGCTTTCATATAGAAATGAATTCTTAGCAAGAATGTTTGCTAATCAATATGGTTATGAATATAATACATCAGGTAAAAAATTAAGATTCTCTGAAAAAGCAGGAAAAACTATTTCAATTCCAGAGGTATTGGCAAAAATATTTTCTGTACGTATTCCTTCCCAGGAAAAACATTCAGCTCAAAATAGTAAAAGGGTAGATTATTTACCACCAATATATGGTTCAACTGCAATTATGGCTAGTGAGATGGTAGAGATTACAGGATGGGATTTTGATGTTGATAAAATCTTTTCACAGTTTAAAGAATTCTTTTTTAAAAATGGAGAGTTTGTAGAGTTTAAAAAGTTTGAGGTTAAAGATAGCAAAGGTAATATTGTTGTAAACTATGAAGAGGAGTATAAGCAGTATGTAGAGTGGGTAAATAAAGAACTTAACAATAAAAAATCTTCTATTAATAAAGCAAAAAAACTTTTTGATTCAGATCAGGATGCTATTAAATATGAAATTAAATTCTTAGATAAAGTAATACCATGGGCACTCACTGATAAAGAAATGCACGATCTTAAAAAGCAAGGTCTTTACAAATCTTCTATAAATGCATTAAGTATTATAGGTTTGCCCAGAACATTAGAGGAGTATAAAATGTATAGAGATTACAAAGAGAATGTTCCATACAAGTCTGCTCTTGAAAATGAAAACTTAGATGCCAAATATGCCGTATTAGGAAGTGAGAGATTTACAGGTACACGAACTTTGTATGAAGATGAAACAGGTTCTAAATCTTTTTCAAAAAAAGGTAAGGTTGTTGATGATAATGTTAGACCAATAGCATATGAACCAGCAGATTTACAACCATTATTTGACTTATTTGAAGAGTTGGAAGCTCTTATCCCTGAATGGACAAAGGGTAGAAAAGAAGGTGATGTTGATGTAGACAACTTATTAGGTAAGTTTAAATCATTTTTCAATAATAAACTTGGATCTAAGAATATTGGTGCAATTGTACTTCCTAATGTCTATCTTTCATTAATGAGCCAGGTAGGTATGACAGTTAATGCTTCTTCCGGTAAGGTTCTTAAAATGAATGGCCAGGTATATGATACATTTGGTGAAGAGTATGAAAAGAAAAACTCAGATGATAAAAAAATACCTAACCGTACACAGTATATTATATCTGCATTAATTACAGCAATGACGGATAATGCTAAAGAAAGAATGGCTGCAAAATTTGGCCTAAATAAAAGTGCATTATCTGTAGTTGGAACAATGACATCATTAGGTGTCCCTTTAAAAACTTCTATACTGTTAGCTAATAATGAAATTATACAACATTTATACTACTTAAATGAAACAGAAGAAAAGTTTGACTTTAAAGGAAGTATAAGTGCTATTGCTGAAACATTAAAAGCATACCTTATATCAAAATCACCTAAAGCTACTATTAATAAACAAAACATATTAGGGAGAAGAACATTAAATGACGAAGAGCTTGTTCAGTCTTTAAGAGAAAGAGTTATAGATCCATTAATAGATTTTGTAGGTGTTGACTTTTCAAAGCCAAAAGCATTTGCCAGTCAGTTGAAAGACAAATTTACAGATGAGGAATTCCTTCAAGTTAAAGAGCAGTTAATATTTGAAGTTGCAATATTAGAAGAGTATTTAAAAGCAAATGCTATTCAAGAATATACAAGAAATGTTGGCACAATAGTTCAACTGCAAAGTGGGGTTGGCAATAGTGTAGAAGATATTTTAAGGTATAACAAAGCAATAAAAGAACTGTCTTTAAACTTAACTAAAAAAGAATTTCAGAAATTATATGCCAGAGGTGTAGAGAAAAAAGAATCTAATATAATTGTAGATTCAAGACTCCTGTTTAAACCTGAAGATTTTAGCACTGCATCTTTTCATGCAATGTATTTTAAAATGTATGAAGACTTCACTACTAATATATTACCAAATGTTGCTTTACAGTTTACTGCTCCATTTGAAAATATAACCAATGTAATATTTGAGAATTTATCACCGTATTTAAAAGAAGCAGACAAGGTCAAGGTAATGGAAGATTTAAGTAGCTATCTTTCAATTCAAGCATATATAAACTATGCTGAAAAACATCCTGATAATACATTAAAACAAAACTTAGCTACGCTTACTAATGATATTAAATATAGTGATGAAAATAATATTGTAAATATTATAGATCAGCTTAAAAATGTAGAAAGCCTTAGAAACAACTTCTTCTTAAACCATTTTATAATAGAAGAAGATAAAATGGACCCTGATAATCTTACAGGTATGTTCATGGCTGTTTCTAATACATTTGCCCGCATGGATGACGTTCAAAAACTATCGTTGCAATCTAGTTTGGTTGAGTTAATGACAAGCAATGAAACGGTTGACCAGGATAATTTATTGAGAGTAAAAGATTTAGCTTCAGGTATTATTCATTATGTCATGGCCAAGGATGGATTAAGGCTTAAATACAAAGGTTTGTCTTCTGCTCTTTCTCCTGTGGCTATAGAGCCTTATCTTTTAAGTATAAAAGGTATGATGAAAGAAATGACAAATCCTACACATGTTGGGATTCAAAATATATTTGGATTAACTTTCAATGAATTAATTAATGATTTTGCTAATGGGTATCTAATAGGGTATAAGACAGCTGCTAACTTACTTAGTAAAAGCTTTTTTGCAGATGAAAATACCTTAGGGAGTGCTAAAACTCAAAACATCAGAACGACAGATGCGCCAGTAAAAACTATATTAAAAAATAATCCTAATAATGTAGTTATAGCATTTAAAAAACAACAGGTTTTACAAAGTGTTTCTTTTCAATCAAATACTAAAATTAATCAAAAGTCTATAAAGTTTTATAGAAGTTATGCTAAATCACAAGGCTTAAATGTAATGAATAAAAAAGGCAAGCCTACACATGTTGCTTTAATTACATCTTCTAAAGAGCAAACAAAAAATGATAAAAAAATAATTAAAAACTATGAAGACAAAGGGGTTAAAGTATTATTTGTTAAAACTCTTTCTGAATTAGAACAATGGATAAGCAAGGGGAATGTAAAGAAATTACATATAGAATTATCAGGAAGGGTTGGGTATGATTATTTAAAAAATATTCTAACTCCTTTATTAAGTACAGATAAAGAATTAAAATCAAAGGAAACAAAAGTAGTAGCAGAAGGTGAGAACATACATTCTAAAGGATCAGACTTTGCTCAAAATTTGACTAATCCTGGTAATAATTTAAAAGTTACTTTAAATGTAAAAGGTAAAGGTAATGTTACTTTTAGAAATGCAGAGCATGCTTATCAAACACTTAAGTCTGGTAAGTTTGATGTTGTTGCCTATAATAGCAAGGCCTTTAAACCTGTTGGTTCTAAACCTGTAAATAAAAAGACTAGCTATAAAACAATGGTTGGGATTTTAACGGCCAAATTAACACAGCATCCTAATTTAGTGAATGGTATTATAGAAAGAGGTGGATTAGAATATCTTAAAAAATCCAAACATGAGGTTACTGGAGATGCTTATTGGGAAAGCTCTGGTCAAAACAAGTTCATGCAAGCATTAAAAGAAGCTTTTGTTGCTGTTGCTCCTGAACAGAAAAAGGAAAAATCCGGAACAAAACAACAAGTGTTTTATATAGATACTCAGTTTACATTTTTAAAAGAAGGAAAAAAAATTAGTATATCAGATGATTATGTTAATTTTCAGCAGTTTATACAAAGTCAAATAGATACCATAAAAGAAACATTAGAAAAAGAAAGAGCTTACAATAGCTCTGTAAGCCTTAAAGATTCTAAGCTACAAATACGTTTTAAAACAAATTCTTTATCTCAATCACAAAGAAACTTTTTAAACATAGAAGATGATGGCTATAGGTTAATGGATGCTATTGGAGATGTATTTAAAGAAGAGTTTGGATATAATCCTGTTACTCACAAAAAATTAGGAAAGATAAAACCAGGTAGTTCTACTGGGGTATATTTAGAAAGCACAGAAGATGGGGTTTTAAGGCTTATTGTTAATCCTTTAGGAATCACCCCAAATAAACTAGATTTTGAATATTTTTCACACATTCCTAAAGCAAAAGGAGCTCAAGATAAAATAACAGAAAGGATTAATCAAACAAAAAGCAAAGGATTTACTCCTGTTATATCAGAAGTATTAAGAAATGGCAAAAAAGAATTTATTACTCAATTTAAATTACCTTTGTACAAGCTTGTTGTTTTAACCAAGAAAGATGAAAATAATCAACCGTTTAAAGAGTATAAGTATTTTAAACTTAAATTAGAAAAAAATACTAACTTAGGAGCAAAGCCTGCTGTTAAAAGTTATTTTTCTAACAAAAGAAATGATACAAGGAGTATAAATCAAGACAATCCTTTTGTTGAGGGTTATTATGCAGAATATGAAGAGGTTAGCTCCATGGGTTCTGCAGCAGATACAGCTATAGCATTTATGTTTTCAGGTTTGCCCACTACTAGTGAAATAAAGGATTTTGTAAATAGCAGATTTGGTATAGAGTCTGAAAATGATTTAGGTGCATTTGAAGAAATAGATGATTTAGAAAATATAGATGATCTTGATTTTGATTATGAAGAAGATGAGGCTGGCTTTGAAGAGCTAGAAGAGGGAGATGATAAGTCACAAGAGGCTATGAACACTTTATTGCAAAAGACTAATGATGATAAAACATTAGATGAGTTTAGAAATGATGACACTGTTATGTTTGGTATTTCTATGTTTTCTGATGCAATAAGAGAAATCCTTGGGTTGCAGGGTAATCAACAAATAACAAAAAATACATTACCTAAGTATATTAAAAGATATGCAAAGAATTATGAAGTAACAATAGATGAGGTCATTGAAGAAATAAACTGTATAATAAAATAGAACAAATGAGTTGCTTAAATACAAATTTACCTGAATATAAAGCTTTAGAAGAGGTTTTTGGAAACAATGCCAAAACTAAAATCTTTATAAAAAGATGGCAGAAAGAATTTAAAACAGATGCTTTCCCCACTGTTGAGTTTTTGCAAAATACCATGGACTTGCAAAATGTCAAAAACAAAAATAAAAAAAATGAATTTGTAGATATGCTGTTTGCTAATCTTATTAGTGAGGGGTTTATAGAACAAAAGGGGCAAAACTTTTTCATTAAATCTATAGGCAAAGGCAACTCTACTATTCTCAGGCAAAAGTCTTATATAAAAAACTATCTAACTTTTAATGGTTTGCCATCTGATATGCTAAACTTTAGAAAGTTAGAAGATGGCATTATAGTGTTTATAAACAGTAGTAGCTTTAGCGTAAATGATATTATACAAAAATCCAAAAGTAAAGATTTATTAAATACTGGTATTTTATTATCTCATTTAAAGAAAATATTCCCTGATGTAAATATTACATATATAAGTGAAAGGGAAGCAGAGCAGTTGTTTTTATCAGTTCCTTTAGCAGATAGAAAGGTTGATGATTTTGCTATGGTTAAATCATTTTATGATCCCAATACAAAAACATCATACCTTATAGAAGAAAGAGTGGATGACGAAACAGCCATAGAAGAGGTAATGCACCCTTTTATAGATGCTGTGCATTTAGATAATAATGAACTGTTTGAAAATTTACACAATGAATCTTCACTGAATTTTCCTAAGTTAAAAGAAAAAATAGAAAGTGATTATACTGATAAGCTAGGTTTTACTGAATTAGATAGAAAAAAAGAGTTGGTTACACAATCTTTAGCCAGGCATTTCAAACAAGATTATGAAAACAAGCCTACAAAAACATTCCTGGAAAAAGCCAAAGAGTTTTTGCAGTGGTTTTTAGATACTATTGTAAACAGTTTGCATAAACTTATAAATGGTAAGTCTGTAAATAAAGATTCAAGACAAAAAGATAAATTAGCTACTCCTCAAGTCACTCCTTTAAAAGAAAAGTTTAGAGGTAAGTTGATTTATGCGCAGTCTGGTTCTGGCAAGACTACTATAGCGGACAATGCTAACGTAATAGATGGAGATCTTATAATTGCAAAGATTCTTGGAGTAAAAGTTAAAGATATTGCTTCTAAGTTTAAATCCTTATCAAAAAAAGAGAAAATAGAGGCTTCTAATAAATATGAAAAAGCTATAGATGATTTATTAGAAGAAGGCAAAACGGTTATAACTGCAAGAACTAAATCAATTGAAAAAGCAGATTATATAATTTATAATCCAAATGAAAAAGTTGTATCTCTTAGAACTTCTCAAAAAAATAGAGAAAATGCATATCTAAATAGAGAGTATACCCAATCTACAATTGATACCATAGAGGAGTTTAAAGAGAAAAACCCAAATAAAAATTATATTGTTTTATCTGATAATCAATATTTAGGCAACGTTTTACTAGATGACTCTAATTTTAAAATAGAGTTAGCCAACTTACAGAAAATTGCTGAAAAAAATGATAAGAAATTAGATAAGCAGTTAGTTAAATTTATAAAAAAGTTTGGTGTAACTGTAGAAGAGTTTAATGATTTAAAATATAGGTTAGGAGTAGACTCTTTAGGTGCAACAGATATACTAAACAAGGTAATTTGGCTTGCTCAAGACAGAGCGATTGACACAGTTCCAGAAGAAGTTGCGCATATGATTGTAATGCTTTTAGGTAAGCATCATAAAAACATAAAGCAGATATATAATGGGATAACTGGTTGGAGTAAATACAAAAGCATATATGATAAATATATGCCTATCTACAACAATGAACACAAAGTCAAAGTTGAAGCAATAGGTAAAATGATAGCAGAGGCTATTGTTCAAGAATATAAATATAAAAATGTTTCTTCTTCTGATAAGTCATTACTTCAAAAAGCTTATGAGTTATTTAAAGATTTTATAAAAAAGATAAATAAAATACTTTATGTAACACCTGTCACTGAATACTATAAAAGCATACCTTATGAATATGATAGTGCTAATGCTGTAAAGCTTGCAAGAGAAATATTAGATGGCAATGTAGCAATGGTTGATACAAAAGTAGACCCTGGTAAAGTTTTGGTAGATTACCAAAAAGCAATTAAAAGCTCTCCTAAAATTGCTAAATATGTAATTGACACATTTTCAAAGCTTGGATATAAAATAACAGGAAGCTTATCAATAGCTAAACAGGGTAAAATATATAGAAATAAAAACCAGCAAATACATGATGTGGATTTTGTTGCGGGGGGAACTAGCCAAGATTTAAAAAAATTAGATGACTTTGCTAAAAGCATAGGTGGCGTACCTATTCATTGGGGGATGCCAAGTACTTATTTTACAACTTATTCATATTTTGTACCATTGCCGGGATACAAAATAAAAAATGTAGAAAGAAATGAAAATGGAGGATGGGTAGAAGAATATGATGTTATATCAGACACTGGAAAATTAATTCCTAAAAAAGAAGTGATTAATTATGTATTAGGTGTAGATTTTTTCTGGAGAGATAAAGTTCCAACTGATCAGTTTTTAGAAGACAGCAACGTAACAACCTGGCAATCAGTAATTGAGGGTAAATTAGCAATGTCTCCTTATTATAAAGGCAATGAAGTGCTATTTAATAGATTAAAAGATCAGAAAGATTATAACCTTTTTGTCCCTTTAAAAAAAGGAGAGCCTTTTAAAAAAGAAAAGCATATTTATTATCAGGCAAAAAAAGTAAATAAGTCACAGAAGGTATCAAGAGTAAAAGATCTATTTAAAATGATAGAGCTTATAGAAGAATTGCAAAAAATAAAAAAAGGAGATACTATTGATATTTTTTATGATGAAAATGATTTTTCAAACATGTTTCCATCAGGTATAAGTGCTGGAGCAGAGTTGTCAGATATTGCAAATGAATATGACATAAATGTTGAAGAGTATAAGTATGAGGAAGATGCTTATGGGTATACAGGGTTGGATATAAACTTAGAAACAATTCATTTTGATTTTATAGAATCTTTAATGGGGTTTAAAAGTAATTTAGTTAATGAGATAAAAACTTCTTTATCAGATCTTTTACAAAATGAGGATATTGATATAGATATGTTGTATAACATGATGTTTTTTGAAGTTGGAGAAACAACAAGTAATAAGTTAAATGAATATCATTTTTTGAAAAAAGGAGATTTTTCCATAAAATCAATTGAAGATGGAAATTTTCAAGTTGCTAAATCAATAGTAGAAGGTATTATGGATTCTTATTCAGAAACAGCAGATGTTGCTGAAGAAACAGAAGTTACAGGTGTTGAGGAAATATCTTCTACATCTACTTTGTCAGACATAGCTAAAATGTTAAATACTCCTGATATAATTGTAGATTTATCAAAAAGGATAGATGGAGACTTACAGTTTTCATTAAGTGACCAAAAAGAAAAACAACTTAATGAAATAAAGAAAAGAGCTAATCCTTTACAGAAAAAGATAGTTGATAAACTTGCTGGAGTAGATATTGCCAATCAATTTAAATCTAACTCTTTCATTATTACTAACAAGAAGAGCACGAAGGACATAGTGAACATCACTGAGGATGGTGTGTTTATCAATCCAATTACTAAAAAAGTATATAGAGGCAGTAGTAACATTATAAATGGAACTGAATTAAACTCAGATTTAAAACAGCTTAATTTTAATATTGCAAAAGACTTGAATATGATGATGGAAGGTTTGGTGTCAAACACTCCTTTAGATGTAATTAAAAATGATTTGATAGAGCTTTCAGATAGCAAGTATGAAAAGCAACTGGATTCTATTTATAATACATTAGCTCAGATTAAGATAGATGCAACAGAAAGGAATTCAATCTTATTACCTAATGTAATTATATTTGATAACAGCAGCAGGATAGATAACCAACCTATAGCTGATAAGATAGATTTATTAGAAATAACAGATAGTGGCAAGCTGAAGATTATAAAGATGTTTACATCATCTGTTGATATATCTACAAAAAGACATAAAAAAACATATGAGAAACCTTTAGATTTAAATAGTGATTCTCATTTCTACAATGATGGAAACAAGAAAATGTCTAACCATGAGAGGCATAGCATTAGAATGGCTATGCAAAGAACTATACTTGAAAACATGGGGTATGAATTAGACTTTGAAACTAATTCATTAAAGAGCATACATATACATGTGGATATAAAAACCAGGAATATGGTTAAAGGTTTTTCCGGTGTGATAAACTTAAGTCAAATTAGATTCCATGATTATTCTATACACAATGATAAACTGACATTTCTAAAAGAAAAAACTTCTAAAACTACAAAGCAGGATGATTTACTAGATGAGGTGGAAGAAGTAGAAGAAGAAGAGGTAGGAATAGAAGAGTATGATAATAACTATTATGAGGAAGATACAGGAGAAGAGCAGATCCTGGAAGAAGATACAGAAATTGAAGATGATATTTATGTAATAGAAAATGCTTTGGATAGTTACAATTCAGCTCTTTTAAAGAAAAGGGAAGTTTTGGATAAAATTAAAGATTCATTATATAGCTTTAGGGGTAAAGAGCAACAAAAAGAATATATACAACATGCTCTTAGTACTATAGCTATTGTTCAGCACGGTGGTTCTTACACTGAGAAAAAAAGATTGTTTACACAGCTTGTTAGAGATGCAAATAAAGAAGTGAAGGGATTTATAGAATATCTTAAAGACCCTAAAAAGATATCCAGTGATCCCAAGTATATAACATATGTTTTAAATGCAAGAAGATTTGCGGCCACTTTTCAAGGCTTGTATTCTATAAAAAATGCTATACAATTAAATGATAACTTAAAAAGTCTTCTTTTTGAACTGCAGTCTAATCTAAATGAATTAACAGGTAACTTCAATGAGAAAAAAAATCTAACCGATGAAGCTATAGATGAATATGTAATAAATGTTATACAAACTACAACTACACAAGATTTAACAAGAGAGGATGCAGAGGGTATAATTAAATACGCCAGGGATATAGGCTATGGTGAATATCTTTCAAAAGATTGGTCTACTTCTACTGATACTATTATTAGGTTAATGAATAAAATATTTCATAATGCAAAAATGGAATACCACGATGAAATAGATAGTAAGGAAGAAATGATTAAGCTGTCAGCATCTAAAGTGCAAAAGCTTTCAGGGGAAAATGATAGGCAAAAATTATTTGAATACATGTTAAATGATGATGGTACTTATGTTCATAAAATAAATCCTAAGTTTTATAGCATGATACAAAATTTGCATTTAGCATGTTTGGATGAGAAGGGAACCCCTTTACAATTTGTACAAATTCACAATTTGCCTGCTTCCCAAAAAGATTTAGATTGGAATATTGCTTTAGCAAAAAAGAAATTTGAAAGAACTCAAGCATTGCAAGCAGAAAAGTTAAATGGAGATGGAACTTATTCAGATGGGAAGTATTATAAATACACTGACAATTTTAAATATTATAGAAATAAATTTGAAGAGTGGGTAGAACTTAGCAATGGATATGGATTTTGGCAAATTAAAGAAGGTGTATCAAAAAGGTCTGAATTAGCTTATAAAACAAGATTTTATAGAGAGCAAGAATACGAAAGTGCTATAATGATTGATGGGGAATATACCGGTCAGACGGAGACAAAAAAGAAATCTTTTGTTAAGCAGGAAAATATAGAATTAAGAGAAGATGTTGATTTTTTAGATAATGATGGTAATTTAAAACCTATGCTTGATCCAAGATATTCTAAGATCATGGATGCAAAAACAGCATTAGAAGTAGCTCAGAAAGAATTTTATTTAGTTTATGATAAGATATATAAAGAAGAGTTAAATAATTATGGTCCCGGTGTTTTTAGAATGATGGAAAACAGAATACCCATTATAGGTAACAGAATTAATTCTGAGCTAGATGATAAAGGGGCTTTCTTTTCAAATATGTATGCAAAGATGTCAAGAAAGGTTGAGACATTCACATCAGATGGAACAAAGTTTAAAAATGTTGTCTTAGATGAAGAAGGGAATATGAAACAAACGTTACCAATGATGTATATTGGTAAAACCAGGGATGAAAATAGACTCAGTGAAGTAAAGCAAGAAATTAAAACATTAAAAGAAGAATACAAAGAAGGCAAAGTTACTGTTTATGAATATGATAAAAAAATAAAAGACTTAAGAGGAGAAAGAGATTACCTGGTTGCTAAACCATCAACAAAAGAGCTAAGTAAAGACCTGGCCTCTTCACTGTTAAAATTTATGGCGTATGCAGAAAGGTATAAAACCTTAGATAAGGTAGAAGATACTCTTACTGCAATGTTAAAAGTTATAGAAAAAAGAAATTATAAGCCAACAAGTGTAAAAGAAAAGTTAGGGAAGTTTACAAAATCAGGTTTTGTTGAGCAAGCTCCAATAAAAGGTCAGGATTCTAATACTTTAGCTAAGGCAAAAGCTTTTATGAAAATGATATTTTATGATGATGAAAAGTTTTCAAAGGGAATGGTTGAGAAAATTACAGACCAGGTTATAAACTGGACTTCTTTAACTTATGTTTCGGCAAATCCTTTTGGTTCTTTTAATAACCTTATTTTTGGTAGAATAAGTAATTACATTGAAGTTGCTGGAGGGAGGTTTTTTGATAGAAAGGCTTATTTAAGAGCAGAGTATGAATGGAATAAAAAGGCTATACCTTCTTTATTGTACAGAACAGGAGCAGCAATTAATAAGATTAAAGGGGTAAATTATTATGACCCTGAAAAATCCAGTAATAAATTTGAAGCTTTAGTAGATTATTTTAGAATGATGGATGAGAAAGGTGACTTAAGAGAAACTGCTTCATCATTAGGAGAGGAAAGTTACTTTAAAAAGTTTACAAATTTTCTTTACATAATGCAAGATGGGACAGAATATAATGTTCAGTCTAAGATTGGGATGGCAATATTAATGAGTACTTATGTAAAAAATAAAACAACAGGAGATATTATAAGCCTGTATGATGCTTATGAGTTTAATTTAGAAACAAAAACTCCTACTCTAAAAGAGGGTTATGATACTGTAGTAGAAAAAAGCAAACTAACAAAAGATTGGATAGAAAAAGGTATTTTTGATAATACTGCCAGGTATAATTTAAGAAATAAAATTAGAGAGGTTAATAAGTTAATTCATGGTAATTATGCTAGAGATGATAGAATGGTTGTTCAATCTCATTTTTTAGGTAAGTTGTTTGCACAGTTTCATAAATGGGTAGTACCTGCATGGAATTCAAGATTTCAAAATGAGTATTATGATGAAAATCTTGGATGGATGGAAGGAAGGTTTAAATCTAGTTGGGCTTTTACAAAGTTTATATTTGGTCAGGTTGCCCAGGGTAATGTAATGTTTGGTTCTTATAGAGATAAATTCTTTAAGAAGTACACAGGAGATGATGTTTTAGATGCTGATTTGACTATGACTGAACAAGAATACCAAAGGCTGGAAAATAAAATATATGGATTTAAGAAAACAGCTGCGGAGATAATGTTTGGTATGCTTATTTTGGGGTTGGCAGCAGCGGTAGACATGGCAATGCAAGATGATGATGAGGAAGATGAAGATGGTAAGAGAAAAAGTAAAAATCTTTTTAAAGCAAAAGATGATAAAGAATCTTATATAGCAAAGAGATTAATAAATTTCGGCAGATATCAATTAGATAGGTCTTTTAAAGACATTGCTACTTTTTTACCTTTTCCTTTTATTGGAACTTCTCTTACTCAAACTTATCAATTATTTAAATCTCCTATAGCAACAACAAAAACGTTAGGTGAGATAGGTGGGTTAATAGAAAATTTAACATGGTATCCTATTGGTTATTATATGTCTGATTCAGAGGAAGAGTTTTATGCAGATAAAGATTATTATTATCAAAGGGGCTCTAGAAAGGGACAATCTAAGTTATTTAAAAACTTTCAAGATATATTTCCAATATTCCGTGGATATAAAAAATGGACTGACTTTGATAGTTTGGTTAATTTTTATATTAAATAAAAATGCCGCGTACCAAGGATATGGCAGCGGCACATTCTATGAAGAATGAAAGGAGAAAGCGTTTGGATTAATTTTTTTGATTATAGAAAGTTATAATGGTTCCTATTATCATTAATATAAAGCAAGATACTAACATTTATTTTAATATTACGTATTATAATAAATAAATGTTTTGTAAAACTTATTAATTTTTGACAAACGTTTTATTATTTTGTATATTTAAACAAAAAATTATCATGAATTTAAATAAAGACAATTGGTTATCTAAAAATGTAAGGCCTTTAGTGCTTTTATTTTTAGTCATTTCAACAGTGTTTTTGATATTTATTGATGGTGTAACACCTAAATTTGAGGTTTCTGAAAGTTGGATAGGTTTGCTAGAATTGGTTTTAATTACAGTTATAGGAGCTTATTTTGGAGGAAGATCTTTTGAAAAAGTAAAAAATATAAATTCTGAAATAAAGTTAGAATCTAACTAAATGAATATACTAACAGACATATTAAGCTTATTAAAAAGAAAAAAGTATGTAGATAGTCCTAAGCCAGATGATGTTTTAGTTCTTGGTATACATGAAGAACCAGATATGTTAGGTATTGCTTCACCTGTTCCTTACAAAGCAGTTAAACTTATTAAAATATCAGATTTAGTTGTAACTACTCAAGGCTGTATATATGTAAATTTACCTGACCCTAGTATTTTTGCAGGAATTTATAAAAATACAACAACTATTGATGGACAGTGTTATGTCAATTTAAGAAGATTAAAATCTTTATCTTTAAATTTAACAATAGTTGAAAATGGAGATTTTATTGATATAGACACTACAGCAGAAGCTAATTCAGGTAAAAATGTAGGAGGTGCAGCACAGGTTTATAAAGATAAGCTGGGTGAATTATTAAGATTTAGAACATTAACTTCAAGTGATTTATCTATAACAATAACACAAAATGCTGACACTATAGATTTAGTGGCTGTTGGTGGAGGAGGAGGAGGAGAAGATCTTGCTGCCACTTTAGTATTAGGTAATATTACAGGAGGTAGAAGTATTATAACTTCTGATGGAGATAGCATTAATGCAGCTACTGGTGATGCTGTATTAAATTTAAGAATAGCTCCAAACACATGGTTTCTAGGAAACCTTACATCTCCAACTACAACAAATTCTTTTATTAGAGGAGATACAACTGTTTTAAATATAGGAATGGATGCTTCTCAGCAATTTGGATTTGAAGTAAAACCGCAAAGTGCAACCATTGGTGCTTATGATACTTCAGCTCCTCCTGCATTTTTTAAAATACAAGCAGAAAAAGCACAAGCTATTTATGAAAGCAGTCTCTTAACTCCAACAACAAGGATAGATGGTGTTATTGTGTGTATTGATTCTACATCAAGTAACAGAATAGGTTCTTCAGACGTTACAAGAGCTTTATTTTTGAATTCTGGTACAGCTGCGCAGTCAACAACTATAAATTTAGGAGTTAATAATTCTGTAGCTGTAGGCGGTTATGGACTAACAGTAAAAACTCCTAATACTGCATATGTAAATCAAATATCATTACAATTTCCTTTAAATTCTTTTGATACAGTTTTAAGACCAGCCGCAGCTACTGCAGATAGAACAATATCACTACAAGATGCAGATGGCACATTAGCTTTTTTAAATGACATACCAGGTTCTTATTCTGAAGACCTTGACAGTGCTTTAGTTTCAATAACAAGGGTTTTTGCAGGAGGAAAGACAACATTTACAGTTACACACGGATTAAACACTTTAGATATAAAACCTGAAATTTTTGAATTAGCAACAGGAGAAACTGTTTTATGGA
>WLWH01000031.1_pt1 | contig 114922 bp, 108 predicted proteins | sample 6712741 | NCBI WGS metagenome assembly WLWH01 (sample SAMN12718694, study PRJNA515312) | sponge metagenome | isolation source: marine sponge | host: Mycale hentscheli | place: New Zealand: South Island, Marlborough, Capsize Point | collected 2003-05-01 | reverse complement strand
GTTTCTGCTAGATTCCGTTTCTCTTTCAGAAAATTGCCTTTGATCATACTCATTTAATTCCCCATCTTGAACCATTGCGTGAGCACGCTCATGTCTTTCAATATCCCCCGGTGTTGTATCTTCTAATAGTGCCTGCCCCTCATATATTAATATATCCCCCTGTGTTATAGGACCCATTTTGTCACCAGGAATGTAAGCAGATCCGCCCATGTTGGTAAGATCTCCTGAAAGAAGGTCCATAAATGAGTTCCACATGCCAGGTGTTTCATCTTTGTAGTGTATCCTTGTGTTAAAGTGAGAGCCTTGACGTTTATCTGCTATTTCCTGTGGATTAGGGTAACCTGAAGATTTTAATCTTTCTTTATATTTATCGGAATCCAAATAATTATAATAAAAATTTAACATATCAATATCTCCCGGCCCCCATGTTTCTCCACCCGGTTGAAACGTGCGTTTAAATCCAATGTTAACTCCAAAATTAGGATTGCCATGATGAAAGCCAATATCAGGTGTTATTGAGAATTCATTTTGCCCTCTTTTGATTTTAGCTGTAAGTGCTAAATGTAAATCATTCTGTTTAGCTAAATACTGTAAAGGTGTACTATACTTTCCATGAAAATCTAAATTTTCAGAAGTAAATCCACCTTCATATCCAACTTCATTATTGTCCATAAAAGCATGACCATGTTTATGAAATTTAGAATGATCTTTTTCAGGAACTTCAAACACCTTACTTCCGGGAAACTTATAATTAAAACCAGGCATCATTAATTGTTCATTGCCTAAATCATCAACACCTCTTACGGGAAACTCAACATCATCCATTGATATAAGATTAGAGTTAATTATATTAAATGGATTATCTACATCAGGACTATCTTTACGATATCCTTGAGTTGAGAATACACCTGTAGTATATGTAAATACTTCATTAGGTCCTCCGGGAAGACCTTTTCTTTCTGATGTTGAATATGATTTCTTCATTATCTAAAGGATAAATTTAATTTACTATTGGCAAGTTTCAATAGCATTTTTCTATTATTACTAATACCTCTTCTGAGCAAAACATTGTTGTAGTAGTGTCTAAACTTTTTTCTTTGAGTTTGTTCTTTGTTATAATTTAAATTGTTTTCATTTAAACTCTTTATATAACCATTAACTGAGGTGTTGAATATTTGCTGTTCTGAATTCGTAAACTCACCTCTATCATTTGTTATATCCCAAAATTGATTAAATCTATACTTTTGTTCTACCTTAGAATATAATATATTAATATCATTTACTCCTATAACAGGATATGTTAAAGCATTTATAGGATCTTCTTTTGGATCTAGCTCTAATCTTAATAAACCTGAAACTTGTTCTGTATTATATAATATAGCTTCATCAAAGTTAAAGTCTAGATCATGCCATCTATCATCACCACATCCGTTAAATAAATCTCCTTTATAAACGTAGCTTTCTAATTGATACTCGACACTTCTTACTGTATTTACTAATTGGCCAGTGCTCTCTATAAGCTCAACTTCCCAAGGATAATCAACATCATAATAGTTTGCAAATAAATCACATCTATAATTATGTCTCCAAATACCACCTCTTATAAAATTTGGTTCCGTAGTACTTAATTCAAAATAGGAACATATGACTGGATTAGTGTTTATGTATGACGGCAATCCATTAGGACCCGTTAAATAAATATTATCACATTCTCCGGTTTCTGTAGTTACAGTTGTAGATGTCGGAGGAGCTGGGCAGTTGCATGAAACTTTTCTACATATAGGCGGTCTCTGCTCTGAACACACATCTGATTCAGCATCTGTAAATGATCCATCTCCATCATTATCATATACTAAAGTATATCCTTCAGGACATTCGCAAGTTGGTGGAGCTTGACAAAAGTTTTCAAAAAGACTGTTTATACTTTGAGTTATTTGCGCAGGAAAACCAGCATCAATTGCAAATTGATATTGTTGAGCATTTAGTTGATCAACATTTATATCAATGCAAGTTGCCCATGTAAGTGCATTATATGCAGTACCTGTTGTTGGAAGAACTGGAGGAGTTGCATCATTAAAACAATATACACCATATGCGCGAGAATAGTTATTACCACTACCACCTAAAAGTGGAGATTGAAAGTCACATCCTAAAGTTGTTGATCCAATACCCGTAGCACCATCAGGTAATAAAAAGAATGTTTCTTTAAACCCTAACTGAGAGGTTCTGTCACCTAACTCTGAAGAAGCTTTATTTTGAATTACAGCAACCCCATCTTCATATGCAGATGCTAAATTAGTAGCCCAGTTATTACCACTAGCAAGTGGCCAGTTATCTTGAATCAATGTTATAATTTCAGCACTTGTAATTGAACTCATCATGTTTTGACCTGTGGGTCCAAACTGAGATAGAAGATCTATTTGCTCTCCAGGATTAGTTGCTCTATTTCCCCATAGCGTAATGCCAACTTGCATTGTACCATTTGCCATTGAATCAATTACAAATTGATTTTCTAAAAATAATCTTACAAATTCAACCTCAGCAAATCCATTACTATTAGGATTAGTTAATACTCCTGCCGAACCTGAAGCATCTATAGCAAATACAACATCAAATAAACATTGAACTTCATTAGGTTTAATTATTGCAGGAACTTCATCTACATCAACTGTAGCCGGTAACGTTTCATCTATAAGTTTTTCACATAGTCTTGTTTCTGAATTATAGTTATATCCCGGAGGGCATATAGGCTCGTCAGATACCTCAGTCTTTGTAGTTAAAAAATGATTTATACTAGACATACACAATTCAGGATGCCAATCATGAAAAGAAATCCAAGCTTTAACTTTTGGATCATAACTTACAGTCCAAGATGCATCTTCAAAATATAAAGGATCACCTATCTCTATACTTATATTTCCAATTAGATTTGCTACTCTTTTTACAGGGTCTTTTACATCAGGAAGATTTATTGATGGTGGATTTATTAGTGGTGGGTTAATTAATCCAGTTGTAACAAAACCTTCAATTGGATCAAATATAACCTTACCCACAAACTCATCTTTTAATCTAAAGTCTCTTTTGCAGAAATAAACTATATCATCATTTATATCAAATATAACTTGACACCCTACACCTATAACAGGATTATCTCCTAACTTACTATATTCTAATTCAGGAAACTGTTTTATTAATGATGACGGTAAATATTTATTAAACCACCATTTCATACCATTATTAGATATGGCCTGCAATGACTGACCGCTTTGTTGAAATATTTTACCCTGTGCTTGCGATATAAAGAAGAATCCATATGGTGTATTTAATACACCTCTTTGACTTTCACAAGATCCGTATTCATTAGACAAATCTGAGTTTGCTAAATTTTGAAATGGTTGGCTAAATAATCCACCATCTCCTATTGTAATCTTAGTTCCTAAATCTGTTTGTAACTGGTCCACACCCTGGAACATCTGAGGGGACTGATATGGGAAAAATATAACCGCACCATTTTTATTTATTGGTTTTATTATATTAACTCTATCTTTAAAATCTCTATAATTATTAGGAAGGAACACTCTCCAAAAATCTTTTTTAGCTTCTTCTTGTGCTTGCAAAGAATATATCAACCTTTTTGGATAATTTGTAAAACAAGTTTCCGCTATTTCTGGATCATAGTCTCTAGGTTGTATATTGCCAAAAGAAGTTAAGTTTGTTAAAAATCTGCTAGCACTCAATGAATAATCATATGCATATGTGTTATCTTCTCTTATAATTTCTGCATTAAATAAATCATCTGTAAGCTCGTATCTAAAAGGATCATAGTATCTTCCAGCAGCTTTATCTTCCCAGTCTCTGTTAGGTAAATTAACCTCTGATTCAACAAAGAAGTCTAATATACCATTACAATGAGTATACATATATCCATACCTCATAGAGAACATTGGGTTTCCTCCCTTGTTTCCAAACAACTCACTAAAGCCTCCTACACAGTTCCCATCACCTCTATCAAGGTAAAATAAATCATTTGGTAAAGCTGAATCGGTATTGGCTATACTAACAGTCATAATCTCTTCAGCTAACTGTGTTGTATCAAAAGGTCTTGTATCCATCCAATATCTTGGATACGGTATATTTATTCTTTGTAGGTAGTTGTAGGGGTAGTTATCGGGTTGACCTAATAAAAAGTCTGTAAAGAAGGGCATTATGACCTTTTCTGTATATCTACCAACATAAGTATCTCCTGTAAATATCGCTTTTGACTCAGTAATTGAATTTTCTCTAGGAGCTTTAAATACACAATTTGGCATCAACACTTGCTTAATACCATCCAATTGTCCATACTGATTTTCAAAATTAAATTTTAATGAACCATATAACATTGAAACATCTTTAGTCTGAAGAGATTCAGGTCTTACTAGATATGTATCTCCAAAACTTCCTAAAGCGTTTGATCCACCACCACCACCTATAGTAAATCTAGATCTATCTTGAGGTGCATTTAATTGTGTTGGTACTGGAAAATCATCATTTGTTTTTAAAATTACAGTGTCGGGTCTATTTAAATTATTTACTTTATACTCACCATTAAAAACTTGAAATGAACTACCTAAATAATTAGATGCTTCAGTCCTTCTTCTAAATACATCATTTCCTGTATTTTTATAGTATTCGCTTAAAAGAGCGTGAGAATTATACTTAAATGCAAAGTCTTCATCTTTAACAAGACCATACATTAAATCAATTACTTCTTGAGCTCCAAATGCTAAATTTGTTTTTGATAAAGTAATTCCTATTAAAAGTCTAGCCGTTATAGGTAAAGAAGAAGAAGGGTCTTCTTGATTAAAATCAGTAAAATATTCTCCACTCTTTTGACCATTAGCTATAGCTGCTTGACTAGCACCTATACCAGCACCTATTTCCGCAAGCTCTGTAGCACCGCCACCAGAAAGAAGGTCACCAATAGCAGTAAGATCATTTATTCCTGCTTGAAGTAGTGTTTGTCCTATTACGCTTGGTATAACAGCAGCCGAAGCAAGAGCCAACGCAAGCGTATTTCTACCAGGAAGATCACCTCCACCCGCTGCCCCAATACCAGCTATAGGAAATTCTATAGCTTTATTTGGTATATCAACTTTAGGAGACTTTCTTGTAGTTTTCTTTATTCCCCTTAGAGCCTGAATTGCATAACCTACACCAATAAAGCCAGCAATAATTGCAGCTGCATTTCTTAGTAGTTTATTTTGCGGATGCTTTTCTGACTTTATGAAATGACCTTTACTTTTACCTGCATATGCTCCATATATTCTAGTTTCATATGGATTCAGAAAAGGTCTTTTAAACATTAACTCCGGAGAGTGAAATGTAAAAACATCTCTTTCATAATTAAATAAAGGTTTATATGTACTTACAGATGATGTAAAACTATCACACCCATCAGTTCTTGGCAATGGATCTATAGGTACAAGACCTGCACCACTTGTCCAACTTCCAGAAGGACCCGGACCTTCGCCATCATAATGATAAACATCAGCTCTTAAATCATTGTATGGAAAGTTTGGATATAGTCCTACCTTGGGCCCAAGTGTATCTTCACTGTTAGGAATATTATATCTACGCATATTCCTAAATACTCCTTTTCCAAGTATTGACTTAGCTCCTTCTCTTGATCCTCTTAATATTTCATATCCTACTATATTTGGTATAAAGCTTCCATCATTAAAAACAGGAGGTGCAATATTTCCAAATTGAACGCCTAATATTCTAATTTTATTACCTGCATCTGCAGATAATGCTAAAGAAGAATGTAATTCTTCAGTTGGCATTTTATGATGCCTTATAGGCTTGCCGCAAAGATCTCCCCATATTTCCGGTTTATTTGGATATCTTTCAACAGATTGCCAGTAGCCCATTTTTCCTTTTGATATTATAACTCCTCCATCATCTGTTGTTATAGATAGTCCTTGAGACTCAATACTTGCTGTATTGTATGTTTGAAAATTATATTCTTCTCCCGATTCACTAATGCAATTTATTCCACCATTAACACCTAAGTCAGGTCTTAACTGAGTAAATTGATCATAAGAATCTAATTGAGGAGCTCTCCCTGGTATATGGTATGAGGCTGATTTTTCACCTGTATTATAAATCCAACGTATGAAAAATGCATATTGCTCATCTCTCATAAATTGAGTTTTATTACCACCTTTGAAATAATAATTAGAATCATATTCTGCTACAGCCCATTGAGTTGTAATATTATTTGCTATAGGTTGATAGTTAAAATCAAATTGTTCTGTAGGACCTTGCCTTATTAAGTAATCATTAACAACATACATTGACTCAGATCTTTCATAAGCAGGAGATCTTAAAAACAATTGATCTAAACTAACAGATGTTAAGCTTTGATCAATGAAGTCTATTGATATATTTGATTGTTCGGTACTGTATATTCCTATTTTCTTTGCAACTTTAGCGCCTTGATTATCTGATAAAATAACCAACTCATACTCCTCAAACTCCTTATCAAGATTTGTAACTTCTATATCTAAAGATCCAGAATTAGCAGCATGATCAAATAGACCTTGTATATTTGATATACCAATATAATCTGTAACTTTTTGTTCATTAACACTATAAGCAACGTACACTTGATATGATCCATTTCTTAATTGACCGCCATCTACAGACTTTGACAACTTTATACATGGGGTGTCGAGTAAAGGTGCCAATCTAATTTTTTCACAATCTAATGTCTCTGTATCTTCATACTCAACACAATCAGCACCTGGAGTAGAAACTTCAACTTGAATGTATGGTATATCATCAATATTTAAAGTTCTAGATGGATTGCTGCTATCATCAAAATAAACTTGCCAAGTGCAATCATAGTTTTCTTTCATTGCACCTGTTATCAAAAACTTTCTATTAAAGTTTAAACAAGGATCATTAACTAATGTAGTATATTCACATTTACTATCATCAAATAATCCTATTTCAGAATTTATATCGTTAGTAGAAAAAATAACCCATTGATCTGCTTGTTTGTGTATTGCTCCAATTATTGTATATGGAACTTTACTACAAGCTAGATTTGCTGGTTCATTTCCGATTATTCCAACATCACCATCTACAGAATTATTGGCTGCATTTCTAGCATGTGCCCACATTTCTTTTGGTTGGATACCTTCATAGATATCTTTAACCATTCCCTTAGAAAAAGAATTAGTTTCAATAGAGGATGTATTCTGAGGTGCTTGTCTCTTTGCCATTCTTAACTTAGATTATAGTTTCTATTTCCAGCAGGAGGATGGCTCTTAAACATATTATAATAATTATGATATTGAGCTCTTCTATTTAATGTCCATACTTTTCTGAGTTCTGCAAAGTCAGGAGTATTAACAAAACCAAGAGCATTATTTCTAGCACCTCTAAGTCTTTGTGATATAAGACCTAATTGTTGAGAAACATTTTCCCCAGCAAAAAGCATATTCTCAAGAATTCTTTCTTTAAGTGCATACTCATAATATTCATTGCAATAAGGATGATCTAAAACTAATAGGTTACCATTATGATCTTCCATAGCACCTTGATAACTTATATAAACTTGACCTGTTGTAAATGTAGTTACCATAAAGCCATCTTTTATTTCGGCAATATCAGCAGACTGTTCTCCAACATTAGGACAATCACATGTAGCATCATTAACGTTTTGAATTCTTAGCGGCATAAATGCAGTAAAGGTTCTCCATCTAGAAGACCCTATTCTATGTATAAGTTGGTGTTCATTTTTATCACTGCATGTTTTTATAACACATACATCTCTACAAGTAGGATCATCGCAAGGTCCGGATTCACCTGGAGCGGGAACATATGGTACATCGTTGAATGTTTCTATATGAGTTCCGGATGGCGGTCTATCAGCAATAGTGTAATCACCACATCTAAAAGCATAATTTAAATATGCAAAATCTTCAGGAAGTTTTGCTCTACCATGCTCTATTTCAAGAACTACTTCTTTTGTTCTATGAATTCGTAAACCAAGATCATAGTTTACTCTAGTAGCAACTTTGATCAATTGCTGAGGTTCAACCATATTTTCTAATGCATAGTTTGCAAAGTCAATAGTTACATCTTCATATAATGAATCAAAGGTTCTATATTTATGTGATATACTCATTATTTAAGTTTTAGCAATTCCATTTTTTTAAAGCCAATGCTTTTCTAGTAGGTTTCCCGTTAGGTTTTTTCATTGGTCCTTTTACTCCGCTCATTCTTGCACAAAATGATTTTCTTCTTTTAGCTGCTTTACTGCCAGGTTTTAATTTAGAAGGTTCCGTAGTTACTGCAGTTTGTAATTTAGATCCTGGGTTTTCTTTTCTATATGATGCAACACCTTTTGCATTCAAACCTCCTTTAGGATCTTTACCTTCTTTTCTGGTCCAGGCAGCTGTAGAACCACCTTTCTTAAACATACCGGGAACTCTAACACCTTGTAAATTGTATATTGGATCCATTTTATTTCTTTTTATGTAGTTTCTGAATATCAAATGTAGTATATAAAGATGCTCCTTTATGAGCAACAAATTTACCTGCATGCTTCATTAACTTAGGTGCTTTTTTCCCATCCTTCATCCAATGAAATCCTGTTGGTGCTTTAACTCTTTTCTTTGCCATAACTTTTTATCTATACATTCCTGGAACCTTTGTTCCCATGCTATTATATACCGGCTCTCCACCGTATTCTTTTTTCTTCTTGTACCTACCCACTCTTCCTTTTGTTTTCTTTTCTTTTTTAGCTGCGGCCTTTTCAGAAGGACTTAATTCACTCCAGGTAGTAGGTGTATCTTTAGTTACTTTTTTTGTGGGTCTAAAAGTAGTATCACCTTTAGAATAATCTTTATCCCCAGATGGTGTGCGCCAGTCTTCTTTAAACCAACGTCTAAGTGCTGCACCTTTAGCTGTCTTTCTAACTGCCATTATTTTTTCTTTTTGTTGCCCCAATTAGCTGCTCCAACTTTTCTACACTTAGCTAATGCACCACTTGCATATGCTGAAGGCCACACACTATATCTTGATTTTACTTTTGTATAACATGCGTCTTTAGTTGCACCACCTTTCTTTTTCTTAATGACTCCTCTTCCTATTAGTACATCCCTTCTAGTTACTCTACCATCTCCTGATAGATCTGGAAATGATCCTCCTTTTTCAAACATTCCAGGAACTCTCGCTCCTTGATTATTATATATTGCTTTCATAATTTATCTATTTGCATCTACTTTATTATCACCATCAACTACCGGAATTTGAACTGTCAACATCATTGCTTGAACAACTTGAGTTTCAATTTCAGCAAATAATGCTTCCGGTATATAAATATTTTGCTCGTATCTTGGTACACACTGCTCAGCTTCATCGCATAGCCAAAATCCAATCTCATCATCAAAAACTCCCTCAAGTTGTATAGCATCCCAATCAACATTTGGTAAGTATAGATATCCATCTAAATACCAAAAATATTTTGTTTTATTATATTTAAAGGAAGTTGTTTTAGTCATTGAAGTATATGTAGCAGGTTGAGTAGCTTGAACCTCTATAGATCCATCAATAGAACTTACAGTTCTAATTAACGGACCCCAATATCCCTCAATCATATCTGGAAGTTTATTTTTACTTCGTTTTATGATGCAACCACTTTGTATACCAGAACAATGAGCCTCAACTTTATCTACCTCTATCAGTTCTATATAGGGAAGCTTTTTCCATACAGCATTAAACTTCATTAGTTTATTTGCATAATCTTGCCTACGCATTAAGATTTGAGCAAACTTTACTACCAGGCTGTATACATATCTATCAGTAACAAAAGCATCTTGAACTTCTGCTTTTACCTGACCACGCACTCTTGATATAACTTCTCCTATTGTTGTCATAATTCAAATTCATTATAATTATCAGATACCTTCTCAGGTTTGTATAAATGAGATATCTTATATCTATTTTGTATAATAATATATTTAGTCCAATCTTCAGGATACTTTTTAGCTACGGATCTCTTAAAATTTCTACAAGCTTCAAATTTCCATAGCTCTCTATTCTTAAACCTGTATTTAGCTGATGAATTTGTATAAAATATCTTACCTATATTACCATCTGTTTCCCAATTTTGATTTTTTAAAATCTTACCATATTGATTAGATTTTCCAAAATCAATATTTTGCTTTTTGTATTTTGCTGGAGAACAAGTCCCTATAAATAAATATCCTAAAGAATTAGGAAGCTCTACACCATCTCTAAATTCAATTACACCATTCCATAAACTTTCATTGTACCTTCTAATTATATCTTTTAATTTATTATTATCTATCTTTTCATAAAGAGGATATTTATCTTTAAACTCTTTTATTGTATCCGCATTTAAAAATCCAATTCTTTTTTCCCTAAATCTAGGAGCGTTTAAATTTGGCTTTCTGAATTTATCTGTCATATCACTCATTATAATTTACAAAAAAAACATCACTTATAAAAGTTAAACCCACTATTAATCTGCTAAATAGGTTAGCTCACATATATTGCCTTTACTTGGCGATTGTAATTCTAATTTGCCAGATCTTCTATTACCAACATATTTCTTATGATAATGATAATAGTCTGTCTTGGATAAACTGGGTAATGTTTTATGTATAAAACCAGCAGTCTCACTGGTTGTTATATATTCTATTTTTTTATTCTGATGAAAATGTCCGGTATATAAAGTTCTATTTTTAGTGCCACCCCATTCCTGAGCAAACTCTGTAGCATAAATAACAGGTGTATTTTTACTAACTGCATCTCCATGTTCAAAAGCATTAAAATTATCTTGCCAAACATGAACCTTTCTTTCTTCATATTTAATATCCCATGTTATTTGATCTGAGTTTATTGCTTTAGATAAGGCATGTACTAAATGAAATGAAGACAACCTATCATGATTACCTGGTATATATACTATAGTCAAATGCTTCACATATGAAAGTATAAACGTAATGGCCCATATCATTGCATCAAATGCCTGAATATATGCTTCTGTTGCTGTACTACAGTTATCAAGTGGTGTTCCACTAGTAGTTGTGCCATGAAATGTATCCATATTAATTAAATCACCCCCTACAACAAAAAACAACTCTTCAATATTATGTGAAGCAATTGCTCTTTCCAAAAGGTTTTGGACTGTATCTTCAAAATCTTTATCTATTGTCTCATTACCTTCTTTACCAAAATGAATATCTTGCAAAGACATCACACCACATACAACATCTCTATTGGGATCTAAAGAATATCCTTTAGGAATTGATAGTTTCGGTATATTATATTTTTTAGGCTTCCATACATCTAATAAGTCTTTTAAATAATCGCTTTCTGTTTCTTTAATTTTAGTAATAAGTGCAGATACACGCCAATGATCAGCCATTTGTTTATTCCAATACTGAGATAATTTCCATTTACTTGCATCTATATTTAAAAGTTTTATTATCTCTTCTGGAGATTTAGGTTCACTTTTAGATATTCCTGATACTGTAGACTCCCCTTTATCTAAATTATAATGCTGCTCAGATAAATCTAACTTCCCTCTTACTAATTTTTTTAAGTGAACATATTTTTTTGTGGATATACCTAATCTTTTGGCGCAATACACATTGCCTTTCTTCCATTTAAAAGATTCTTTTATTTTATCTAAATCCATTTTGTAACTTTAATTCTTAAATTTAAGAAATTATATTTAAAAAAAGAAGCCCAGTATTACTGGGCTCCAGAACTTTGGTAATAAAAAACCAACAAATTATCACCTCTGTTTACAATAATGTTGTAAATAATATTTCCACACTGTCGCAAGTAGCTGCTCCAGAATCTGTAGAAACTAATTTAACTTTATAATCAGTTGCTGCAATAAGACTAGATATTGCTAATTGCAATACAGTAGGTCCCACAATACCTTGTGATACATATCCTACACCGGAATCAAGAAATACTTCTATCTGTGATGTTGCTGTAGATTCATTGTTCCAAAGTATTACGGCTGAATTAGATGTTACATTAGCTGCATAAACATTATATGGAGCATGATGCAAATCGTCTGATGTACATCCGCCAATTCCTTGACTCATCATTAAAGCCATCTTTTGAATTATAGAATCTAATCTTTCTCCTGTTTCAATTTTTATAATACTTCCGGCAGTACCTACTTGAAAAGTTGTACCACAATAACTAATACATTCAGTACATGATATTTGAGCGCATCTTTCACTTCCTACACTACAATCACTGTAACTACAAGGATTAGTTAGTGCTACATCAATACAACCGCATGGTTTACTAGGATTACATTTATTACAATTACAAGCCATTTTATTTTATTTTATTAATTAAGGTAGACAAGTTACACAATCCACATATGTAGCATCTAGACTACAAGGTGTTACATCTGCAGCTGTAGCTGAACAGTTATCTATTATAGTTACGCATTTAGAAGTTGCGGTTCTCCAGTCATCAACAGTTCCGGGAGACCAATCAGGTCCATTATTCGTAAGTTCAACAACAGTGCCTATAGCAATTGTACCACAACCATGATCTGTTATAAAAACAAAGTATGTTTCACCTTTGCTGCAACTCGATACTTCATATGTATTTGTTACAGGAATTGTTGATGCGGGATACACATTATCACATCCTTTTACAGATCTGGTTAAGTTATCTTTAAAGTTATCATTTGTACCATCTTCTATTGAATCTAGTTCTGCAGAGCTTTTTTCTTGATCTAATAATGCAAGAGCCCCTCTGCTATCTCCTTTATATAGCTGAGGCATTGTAGCACCTCCTGGGATAGTTGCTGCAGTATATGGCATAGCTGGAGCTAATCCATCTAACATAAAAGATGTAACATCAACAGCTGTTTGAATACCATACTTAGAAGAAGGTATTAATTCTGCAGTATATGCTGCCAACATTTGTAAAATAGTAGCTGCATCTGCTCCACCAGAATTATGAATAGTTAATGGGAATAATACAGTTGTTAAACCTAGAGGAAATTGATTTATATCAATACCGTTTGTTATACCCCATGTACTAGTAGGCGCAACTGGAGTACCTGTTGTACCTGTTGTCATATCTATTAGTGCTGCTGCATCCTCTTTATACTCAGGTGTTGGTTGAGTTGAAAAACCAGCGCTTAGTGTATTTGCATGATACTCTGTATCAGATTGATTTGAGAATATTATAGCATATGCAGCGCTTTTAAATACACCTGCTCCACCACTCCAAGATGTAGGAAGAACTTCTAATGCTTGCCACGCTAAAGAAGCAGATTGAGTCCAACTAGTACCATCATCTACAATTGCTTTATGATATCCTAGCCATTTATTATCGTCAGTAGGTATAAAGTAAATATTACCGCTATATCCAAACTCTGAAGTCCAATATGTTGCTAGTTCAGTAAGACCTTGTTTAATCTTAGCGCCTTCAGCATCCGTATATCCATTTGTGTTTATAAATGCATAAACATCTTGATCTGTATAAGAAAGTTTTACATTACAATTTACCAATGTAATTTGAACTGTTATTATAGCTACCTCACAACCTCCAGAACCTGCAATAGTAGGTTGAAGTTGAACTTGGAAGGTATCAGCATAATCATTAGCTCCTGGAGCCACTGTAGTATATGTAAATTGATTTTCAGTAGTAGTACTTTGTGTAACATTACCTAAAACTGGACTACTAATAACGGTCATGTTTGGCTCACCGCTGCCTAAAACATAAGGTAAGTCAATTACTACACTATCTCCATTATTACCACATAATACTTGAATTGATTCTGGTAATATATATGAAGGACATGCGCAACATTCAACAACGCTTCTTACAGACTGTGTTGTATTATCCCATCCTGCATATATATACCTAGTTACAGTTCCCACAACTCTTTTACCAACATAAAACCAATAACTATCAGAATTACCGCCAAATACAAAATAGCTATTAGTACCGCATTCTAATATTTGTCTAGCAACTTCCTGGCCAGCAGGACAAGCTGTAGACATAGATGTTGGTAAACATTCTTCAGGGCTTTGGATTGTACTCCAAACTTGAGTTGCAAAATCATATCTTAAAATAGTTGGCACACTTGTTATTGGACCAGTACACGTTTGATCTACTTTTATATATACAGAACCTGAAGTTGTACCTGTAGATATAGTCCTTAAACCATCCGAACCAGAATTAGGAGCACCATAAGTTATACCATCAGTACTAAAAGATATCTCAGCACTAACTGGAGAAGCATCTTCATATGCAACTGTTACTGCAACATCTCCAGCAACTCCAAGATAATCCATTGTAGGACTAGTTAATGTTGCTGATTTACAAGCAGGGCCCACAGGGCCTAAACTTTCAAGTTTTATGATTTCATCTATTGGGTCATACCAGTATCTACTATAAACACTGCCAACCGCATATTTTCCTAAATAAACATCCGTAGGTTCAACAACATCTGATGTAAATACATTTGTAAGTACATCAGCACAAGTTTCTCCCGGGATAGTAACTGGAATACTTGGACAAAGTTTTGGTATGCTATTAACAATTACACTAACCTGAATGTCATAAGTTTCTCCAGGAGATGCCCCAGCAAAAGATGTATTTATAGATGTTGGAGGATTTGTTATAATATTTGTTCCAAGAATAGTACCTGTAGTCTGAGAAGTTGCTGTTACCTCATATGTAAGGCTAGAACCTAAAGAATTATTAAAACTGACTAATATTGCATTAGCCAAAGGCGTTACTACAATATTTTCAGGACAAGGTGCGCTCATTGGTGCTATCACTAGTTGTCTATCTTTACATTGAGAAGTACCATCTGTAATGCAAAAGCTAATTACAATATTTAAAGATTGAAATCTATTTAGCGTAGAAACATCAACATTGACTCCACTTGGTGAATTAACTAAGCTTGAAACATCTACATTTTGAGTTACACTACTTCCATCTGCATCTGTAATTGTGACTAATGTAGATCCTCCACAATCTGAAAAACCAGAAGGTATTGTAGAACCTTGAAAATTTAAGTTTATTAAATCAAAAACACCATTTCCGGTTGTGTCTATACCATTCCATGAGAACATAAAGTCTACACTATCGCAACCTGAATCACAACAGTTTTCTTGTATATCAGACACAGCTGAATATAGATCGCAAATAGCTATCCATTGATTAATATTAGATTCAGCTAATGTTGATGGATTAGCAACCCATCCTGTAAGTCCACTAAATGGTTGGCGAGTAGTTAAACTCACTTGACTACCAGTTATACATTGAGCACCTATAGCAGCATTTACTAAAGCTACAGATCCTACTGCGTTTCTAAAACTGCAAAATTGCGTTTCAAGAGCTAACACCAATGTTGATATTGGAACGCTTTGTCCAACAAAAATACAAGATGATACAACGTCAAAGTCAGATACTCCCGGTTTCGTACATGGAAGAACGCAATCCTCTAGAACAGAAACTCTATCCGCTAAGTTTGTAGTATTTTGTTCAATAAGACTTATTGAGAATAATATATCGCAAATTCTATTACTTACTAATTGACCCCAATCTTCTAAAGGTAAAGATGTTACTAGATTTCCTAATTTATCATTATATTGTAAACAATCAGGCAATGCTATTACCGGTAAAACTAAATCCTTTGTAGCTATATTGCATATGTAATCCACTATTGCTTGCAATGTACCCGTTAAATCAGCAGGTATACCACTTTCAGGTAATGCGCATTTAAGATCCAATCCTGTTAAATCTGGATCACAAGTACAAGCTTGATCAATTATATCACATAGTTTAGTTGCTAATGCAGCAACTACATCAGAAACAGTATCTCCGTTACATATATTAATACATGCAATATCAGGACCTTGCCAAACTACGCAGTTTGATGAAATAGGGTTGCAAGGTGCAGGTGTATTATTTTTAGATGGTATCATAATTTTACTTCTTTTATATTGTCGCGCAATCTATAATTTTAATAGTTAAACCAGTGCTAGGAGTTAGTTTCTTAGAACTTAATTTCTCCCATTCGCATAAATCATTTTTTATTGTTACAGTTTGAAAATCAAAATGACAACAAGGAGTAAGGCCAAATCTTTTAGATTTAAAATCCTGATATGCAGCATTTGCAAACTGAGTCTTTATCTTTATTTGATTTGGATTATCCATTTCTTATCACTTTGTTTTTAGCATCGTTTAATTTCTTTGTGAGTGGGCTTATGTTAACATTTAGCTTAGCGTTATAACTTGGTAAACAAGTTTTATGAACTACACTACCATCTGATGCTTTTGTTTTTTGACATCCACAACTGAATCCTTTATTACATTCTACACACTTCATTTTGTTGGTTTTATTGTATTTAGCAATTAGATGATGTTATACACAATATTCTGCGTAAACGCTTTAATGCATAATCATACATTTCCATACCTTTAGTTGGAGAAATACAGTACTCAACTTCTGCTATAGCAGCATCAATGAGTGTTCTAATATATTGAATCTCATTAATTAAATCTTGTGTTTCTGATGATGGCTCGCAAGTATCAATACCAATGCTACATAATACTTCATTATATAGGTTTAAAATACTTGATGTTCTTAAATGATTATATTCAACAAATACTTCAGTATTTGGAGAAACGCTATACCTGATAATATAAACACCATCTGGCAATGCCGCTTGCTCTGTTCCGCAATTTACAGTTTGAACTCCCAAATCGCAAGCTACCAGATTTAAATCAAAATCTTTTGTGACTTGAATTAATGCTGGAGAGTTAAACCCAGGTACTGTTATTAATAGCTCCGGGCAATCTACGGGTAAAAGCTCCGTGTATTGACTAGTATCTCTTATAGACAGTATCTCGCAGTTTGCTACAGTAGGAACTTCTAAACTTAAAATATGCTTCTCAGCCATGGAAATAAAATTTACATATACATTAATAATATACAAAAAAAGATGCTATAAAAAAAGAAAGGCGGGATATAATATCCCACCTTCTTTTAAATTGATATATTTCAATCTATTTTATAGACCAGTTTCAACAGGTATAATATTACCTAATGCCGTAGCCTGAGCTGAAATAGCAGCCCACATAGCTGTTAAATTTGTATCAGCAGCTGATCCAGGCACAACAAAGATCTCATATAGGTATTGATCATTGTCAAATACACCAGATGGATTATTGAATCTTGGAACACTATGCTGTAAATAAAACACTTTGTATAGCGCACTTCTATTAACAGAGTCTCTAATTACTGAAGATCCTTCAATCTCTCTAATTCTTGAAGAATCAGCATTTCCTTGATTGTATGGATTTTGCATATAGCGATCTGAAAGAATCAAAGATCTAACTACAGTTTCACCTGAAGTTTGAGCCATTTGTCCTGGACTTGATGTAGCAACACCACAGTCATTACATGGGTTACCAGTCTCGTCTAGTAAAGATGCAATAAGTGATACAGGTTCTTTTTCATAATGATCTCTAGTGTCAAATGAACAGTTTCCGAATTTAGTATCAACATATGCTCCTTTAAGAGTAACGCAAGCTGAAACTTGAGCAGTAACTGGATCAGTTGATGGAGTATACCCTCCATTAAGAACTTCAGAAAGTGTAAAGTATTCAGTTACACTGGCTGTAGTAATTGCCATACTTACGTTTGTAGCAAGAGAACCAACATCAAATGTAATATCATCAGTAGGAGTAGCTCCACCAACAGCAGTACCAAGAACAGTAAGTGTATCTCCAACTACATATCCTTGAGCTGCACCACCTGCAGAATCAAGAGTTGCAGTAGCTGTACCAGCAACTGAATCAACAACAACTGTTAAAGTTGCACCTGTACCACTTCCGCCAGTACTAGTAGCAACACCTGTATAAGTACCAGTAACTAATGTACCCGTAGTTGAACCAGGATCAAATTCAGCAGGAACACCATTAACCTTATCAGCACCTTCTTCAATAAAAGGTTTGATAATTGGGTCGTTAATTGCCATTTGAACTGCAGCAGCTAAAGCCATTGCAGGATCAAGAAAATCTTGACCATCTACACAGCAAAGTCCTGGAAGAGCTCCACCATTAGCAGCAGCATCGCCTGAACTATCACCAATTGCATAAGCATTGTGATTCAAAAAACGAAGTGCTGGAGATCCTTTAACGTCTAAACGTACAAAAAGATTTTCTCCACATGGAGCACAATCTGAAGCAACACATAGTTTTACCTCTGCTTGTGCAGGCTGCACTACATCAGCAACTCCTAATCTTGATAAATACCTAAAGTTAATACCTTTAGATTTGATTGATTCTTGATACCCACCATGTCCTGGATTGTTACCAATTTTGTCATTTGGGTGATAGTTACCCCCTACTAAATAAGCCAAGTTGCCAGCAGCTGAAATGTTAGCAGCAGTATCTGTTTTCCAAGATTTACCGTCTACTAATCCAAATTGACCTGCTGTAAAAGCAGATGTAGAAGTAGCACCAGCAACTGCAGCACCATCAGCTAACCAACTTTTGCAAAAAGCGTGATTAAAATAAGCCATTTTTTTTTGTTTTTTTTGTTATAAATAAATAATTGTGCTAACGCACATATATAATATACAAAAAGATTTAATTAAAACAAAATTAATTAGATCTTTCTGCAGCTTGTTGCTCCCTATTTGCTTGATTAAAGTTATCAATATCACCTGCTATAATTGCAGCAGCCTCGTCTAACATCAATTCAACAATATCATCTTTAAACTCTGACTCAACATCAACAGCAGATACATCACCTGTGTAAGGATCTATAGCGCCTATAAATTGTATATATGTAGGCCTTTTATAATAAGTTAATATCGGCTGAACAATATCAAAATCTTTATTCTTATAGATTCTGATTTTGTTATTTAATATTGTACAAAATGTTTCTGCCCAATCAAAGTTAGGATTTTTTAAAGGATCTCTTTGTATTAGGTTTACATTTGCTTCTTCGGATAAATAAACCTGCATTACTCTTAAATCAGGACAACACTCATCCTTAGCAAAAGCCGTTACCCTTTTATATTCTAAATAATCTTCAATTGGAAAATTTGTAGTTTCAAAATACTCATCTGTAGATACACCAGTTAAAGGAAGCTCTCTAAGTAAGACTTGCATGTCATCAATTCTACGCTTAGAGAACTCATCTCCTTCTTTATACATATTACCACCATGAAGCTGTCTTCTAGACCATTCAACCGCAGCTTTATTAAAAGCCTCTGACATTTGCCATAATTCTATATTATCATAGTCATTACTTGATAATTTATTAAGTCTTTGCTTTAACTTTATCTGTATAGTTGCGTTGTCCATGATTTATATTTAAGCTTGCCAGTAAGGCTCAACCTTATCCAACATTGATTTCAAAACTTCCTCGTTTTCAGGATTTTTCAAGAATGTCTGAACTTCACTAGGAACTTTCCCTAATCTTATTCCACTATCTAAAGTTTCAATCCACCCTGTAGATTTTACAAGAATAAACCTATAAAACATACAATCCTTTACTAAAGCTCTAATTTTAAGATCTTTCATGCTATTTTTTGCAGCTTCAATAAAACTTTCAGCAGCACGTTTCTTATTTGATTCAGTTCCATCTCCAGAAATATATGCATCCATATTTTCATACATGATATCCGCAGACGTAGATTTTGTATATTGAACACTATCTGAATCAACCACTTTAGCTACATACATTAATTTTGATTTATTTTTATCATATAAATCTTCTAATTTAGCTAAAGCTTTATTCTTTAATTTTTTATATTCAGTTCTAGTTGATACGGTTTCTTCTAATTGATCTAAGTAAAATTTAGTAGGATTTGCTTTCTTTTTTGCATCCTTTAAAGATTTTGCTATCATTGAAAATCCTCCTGCATTAATTGCATGTAACTTTATTAAGTCATATGGATCTTTTACAGGATCTAAAAATACAGGCTCATTGCCACATCTCATACTTATTCTAGACCAAAATGAATCATTATCTGGCTTTAGTAAGGTTAATTTATTCCAAAAATCTTTATCTTCTGGATCTATTACATTTGCTGCTAATTCTGCCTCAAGTTGAGCAACGGACTTTCTGATTTCTTTAATTTTAATTTCCTTTTCTCCTGGAGGTAACATCTTAACTTCCGGTGCAAATTCATTAAGCCCTGTAACATATCTTTTAACTCCATTCATTTCTAAACAAGCTAATGATTCTTCATGCCATACTCCATCATGAAGTGACATTCCATATGACTCTAATCCCATATTTTCTTTATCAGGATTAAAATAAGGGCGTACAGCTACAGTCTGATTTTTCCGCTGCTGATACTTTTCTACAATTGTGTAATTTTCCATTTTTTGTTTGGTTTTTATAAATTATTAATCATCACTCAAATGTACATAATTATGTACGTTATCAATTAATATTTCTAATGCCGGCTTTCACCGGCAATAGTTATCTGAGTAATTACTTACCTTCATATTTAAAAGCTGAGTCCTGTTCAAAAGAACCACTAAGCTTTTTCTTTGGAGGTGTTGGACCCGCAGAAAGATATCTATCTGCAAAAGTTTTAGTATTAGAATATTTTATTCTACACGCATCTTCTAACTCTTTCAATGCATTTTCAATTCTATCTAATTCCTTTTCTTTTTCAAAATCGAGATCTGTATCTCTTGAAATAAGTCTCATTTTAGTTGCTCTAATAATATGCTCACGATAATTTGTAGCATAATATTTTACTTTAAGACTTACTTTCTCTTTCTCCTCTTCTCTTTCTTTTGAGATCTCTTTGATGATTTCTGCTGATGCAGCTACATCACCAGCTGACGCTGCTTCTTTAGCTTCTGCTTCTTGCTCTCGTTGTGCATAATCAAGTTGAGTAAACTCTCTAAGTTCAGAAACAGATTTTGTATATTGCTCGTTTGTAATTTTACCTGCTATAAGAGCTTGCTTAAGATCTGTTTGTTTTTTTGTTACTTGAACACCTGCATCTTTATTGATAACGTATGCAGATTCTACATAAGCTTGTTTTGTGTAGGTTACTTCTGTAACTGATTGTGTTTTTACTCTGTCATCTGACGCATCTAATTTTGTCGCATAAAATTCTGCCATGATTTCTAAGATTAATTAATTAATACTGGTGTTACTCCTTCGTAGCACAAAAATTCAAATCTCACAACTGCAGCTGCTGTACCTGTATCGCCAGGATTTGGTTGGTTTGCAACCATGCTTAAGTTGAAAGTTACTTCATCTCCACTTGTAGTCTCTACTATACCGCAAAAGTCAGATGCAAGACCATTACCGCCATTATTATCATCTGTAAACTCAGCTCCGTTAGATAATGAGTTTATTACTCTACCACCTGATGCTGCATCTTCGCAAATAACTACTCCTGATACTTGCATTGGAAAATAATAACCCGGATTTGCTTCTCCAGGAACTGTTGGTATCACAACTATAGCAGGAACTGAAATTGTATCAGCACCTTCTAATGAAGCTTTAATAGTCAATTGCCATCCTTCTTGAACAACGCCATCAGCATATGTAATTTTAGTGGCTGTTTTCTGAAGATTTTTTGTTGGGATACCGTCATTACTAACATTATTTGTAATAAGTCTATCCGTAGATAATTGTAATCCTTCTTCAGCTTGATCAACCACATAATTAACATGAGAAAGTTTTGCCAATTGAATTGTGCTATCTCCCTTTTTTCCAGCACGTATATCTTTCTTAATATACTTGTCTGGGAATAGGGCTTTTATTCTATCTATAAATGCCATTTTTTTAAAGTTTTAAATATTAAACAAAAAAGGGGAGAATGAACTCCCCTTAATAATTGTCATCCTTAGAATGAACCTCCCGTTACTGGGTTTCTCATTACAATTTTTAGAACTTTAGTTGGATCCTTAACCCAAATAGCAGGCATACATTGAGTCATATAAACTCTATATCCATTGAACTGTCCGGTAGAAGCAAATCCTTGCGTTCTTCCCATATAATCCATTGTACCATTTTGGTAGAACCACTTAAGCTGATTATCCCAAGATAACTTTAACAAATGAATGTTATCGTTTCCATTGTCAGTTACATCAAAAATGATAAAGCTAAATGAGCTAAGAGGACGACCATCTATTAATGGGTTCTCAATATCATTAGTGTGTAAGTTATCAAATGCTGGGTTAAGTACAAACTTAACATTAGCAAGGAAAGGAATAGTAAAGCTTGTATAAGCAAAACCAAAGTCTAAGTCCATTCCTGATCCAGTTACTGCACCAATATCAGAAGCATTTTGAACTAATCCAGAACCATATACTTCATCAGCAATAGCTTTGTTAATTAGTTGCATACCACCAATACCTGTTTGTACAATAAGTTGTCTCTGTGGGTCTGGCCCCTTAAACTCAACTTTTCCTTGGTAGAAATTGTAAAGTTCAGATTTAAACATATCAAGTGTAAATGCAGACTTGTTGTATACTCTCTTAAATGAGTTGTCCAACTGTGACCAAAGACCAACTGATAATCTAATATCATCTGGACCGTCTTGTCTGATTCTACCACCTTTACCCCACATTAGGTAAGTTTCAATATCATTTGCAATCTTAGAAAGATGTGCAGCTTCCATATTAGTTACGAAAGTTCTAGATAATTGACCGCTTTCAAATGCATCTCTAGCACCTGCTTTACCCATGCTGCTTACTAATTCTTCAATAGAAGAAACAGAAGGATTATTAGGATCTTGGTTAAAGTTTCTCCAGATCTCAGTTACAGGAACTGTACCATCTGCATTCATTCCACCTTTGATCATAAGATCTGCTCTAGAAGAAATAGAATAGTGAACGTGTGCTTCAGCTCCTCCTACAAAGTTGTAGAATTCACGAAAACCAGAACCCATCTCCATATCAGAGAATCTTTCACCATACTCACCTCTAGCAGAACCTTTTCTAAAGTATTTCGTTCCAGCCTCTAAGTAAAGTTCTGCATTTAATGATGCAGCATTATTGTTATTTACTAATTGAACAGTGTAAATAAAACCATCACCTGCAGGTATAATATCTTCTGCTGTAATGTACATTTCAAGTCCATTATACTTATCATAAGTAATAATGTCACCATGTCCAAAAGATCTTTTAGAAAGCTTAATTCTAAAAGTTGTACCATCTGCGCCAAGTTCAGTGTCTGCTTCAATGTTTGAAACAATAAAAGGTAAATCTTGAGCAATTGGTGTTTGCCATTTGTACTCACCACGTGCATTGTCTACCATGATTGTATTCTTTCCACCAAAGGAAGCCATTTGATACAAAGGCATTTCTACCTTTTGGGTCATAGCCCAAAGATCAACAGGTCCCATATCCATAGGCTCAGAATTACCAAGCATATTGGATAAGTGATAAGAATCAATATGAGAGCTAGCTTTGTAGCTTGTGTCTCTGAGGAAAATTCCATTGTTTAATACTGGAGTTGCCATAATTGATTGTTTTTTGTTATTTGTTATTAATTATATATTTGATTGTTACATCCGTTTAAAAAAGTTATTAGGTCTGCTAATTTTCTTTCTTGCTGGTTTTGCATTTTTAGAATCTTCGGCAGTTTGCTGAACACCCATTGAATTAGCACTTCTACTAGCTTGTTCTGTTTTAAGTTTTCTAACAGTTTTTTCTACACTTTTTTGAGCTCCCTTTTCCATGATTTTAGATTTATAACCATCTGGATCTGCTAATAACCATAGAGCCTCTGTAATTAAACCGTAGTTTGGCTCTTGAAACTGGTACTTCTCTAATAAGTGACCTAATAAATTTGTATTTTTTCCATTTACTGAAGGATATGCTGGCTGGACTAGACCATTATATAATAAAGATTGAGTTCTTTTATCAACCTTTAAATCATTTACTTTACCTTCTTTTAATGTCTCATAAACATTATGCATATATTGTTTAGATGCTTGTTCTTGTTGTTTTTGCTTTAACTGTTGTTCCTGTAATTTTTGAGCAACAACTTTTTCTTGCATCTTATCTAATTTAGGTTTAAACTTATTTGCCTGTTGTTCAAGCTTGCCTAAATCTTTCCATATTTCAATTTCTTCATTTATCTCTTCTTGAGTACCATACCCTGTAGTAGATAAATATTGCATGATAATATGTTCTTGACCCCTTTCAGTTGAACTGTCCAATTCAAAAGTTTCTTCAGCAGCAGCTAAGGTTTTAAATAAGCTTTTTAAATCTGTACCTCCATCAGCCACATATTGAGCGGCAACTTTTAGTTCATTTGGCAAAGCTTCAAAAAATTGTTTAGGAGTTTCTCTTCTAACTTGATTTGCTCTTTCTTCCAAATTAGCTTCAATTAAATCTTGCAAATCTTTTGAAGAATATTCTGATATTGGTTTATCATCCTCAAATGCAAAAAACTTTTCGTCTTTTATGAGTTTGCTAAATACATCTTCTACACCATTTATAGGCTTTCTACCTCTTGTCTCTGATTTCTCTTCTGAAACTGCATCAACATCTTCATCATCATCATCGGCTATTTCAGAAAGTATTTCACTACCTTCTGCTTTAATTCCTTCATCAGTTTTTTTAGTGATTGTTTCTGGAGCAACTACATCCTCTTTATCCATCCACTCTTCATTCTCAACTGGTTCAGTAAAGGTCATATCAGGTTTAGGATTAACCGGATCCATGATATTAGGTTTAGTATCTTCAGGTAGAGTTACACTATCTGCATCAGGACCCATTGGGAATACATCCTCGATCTTGATATCTTCTGTTGTTACTTTAGTCTCCACTGTTTTATTTTCTTCACTCATTTTTTGTTGGTTTTAATGTTAATAGTAAACTATCATATATAATATAAGATATTCTTTTTAGATAAACTTAAATTATTTGGAATTTATAAAAAGTTTTTATCAGTTATATAGCTAACGTAATAATTTTTATTTATTTAAATCTATATTTAGTTGCGTTATATAACGCTAGGTGTTCTGCTACACTTAATGCCTTATCATAAAAACCTACAATGTTCATCATACCTTTAAACTCACCTAAAGTAATTCCACCAGTCTGACTATAATTTCCAATTTGAACTCCACTGCCACTGCCATCTATACCTAAAGGTGTATATGTTGGAGGTACAGATAATGAATCAGATCCTACAGGTGTACCGTTTAAATAAAAGTTAACTGTTCCTGTAAGATAATCAAAATCTGCAGCTATTAAATTCCATCCACCATTTATATCAGAAAATGCATTAGATTCTAAAACTGCAATAGGTATTGAAATACCCCCTGAAGGAGTACTATATCTAGCTCTAACCTTGTATCTAATTTTAGTACCATCAGGTTTCATTCCAAATACACCATTGTTGGACTTACCACCTATACGCCCCATTACTGTAGATACTTGATCAGCTCCTGTTGGAGTACCTGTTGAATCAAACTTAATCCATGCAAAAGCAGTATGATCCTTTAAACTAAAAGTATCTGTACCAGTAGATCTAAAAGGATTTCTTGGTCCTGCTAAAGATGCTAGACCATTGGCAAGACCATTAAATCTAAGATTTGTACCTTCAAATGTTGTAGTATTAGCTGAAGGGTTTACAGTTAAGCTACTTTTTCCAAGTTTTCTATTTTGAAATCCTGCAGCAAACTCACCACCATCATCTACTTTAACATAATTAGATAATACACCTTGTTCCCACTGAGGACCATATGCATAAACTCCTGATGTACCATCGCCAGCATAAACATCATCACCAGAACCATCTATTAAATAAATAAAAGTTCTTGCTGTAAGACCACTACCTTCAGCTCCATCAATTTTTACAGTAAAGAATATTCTAACCCAGCCGCCACTAGCAGGTATTACACCATAATCTTCTAATGCTGATTCATTAAGTGGTGTAAGCGTACTTGTTGCAAAGTCATAACGAACCCCTCCAGTATCTGGGAACGTATTCTTATAAGAAATTCTTATCTGCCTGGGAGCACTTGTTAAATCTTCCCTAACATACATTGAATACGTAACTCTTTCTGAAGGTCCTATGTTATTACCTTCAATTAACATATCCTGTCTAAAAAAGTGTTGACCTGTATCAGCAGTTTCTCTTAAAAGTCTAGTTTGATTACCTCCATCAGGATCTAGAATCATACCATCTAGTATTGGCTCTAAAAAACGTCTACCTCTAGCTGAAGTTAGTTCATAAGTCCATGAAGACCTAACACCATTTAAAGCAAAAGTATTTGTAAAAGCTTCAGTACCTGCAAATTGATTTTTGCCTCTACCCGCAATACTAGAAATAGATTCAGACTTTCCATAAGACAAAGGGCTAGAAGGATCTAACCACAATATTAATTTATCAGTGTCTATATTTCTTCTAACTGGAATCATATTAAAGTAATTCCATATTTTCTAATGAAGTTATGTAAACTCTAGTACCATCTGAAGTTCCTTTCATTAGTGTAGTTCCTGATATAACAGGTTGTAAACTATTGTTAGTATACATGTTTAAATTAGTTTGAAGTGTAGCAATATGACTACCACTATTATCAATAATAAAAATATAATCTCCTATTGGAGAACCTGGTAATGTCATTTCTATAGTAGTATCTGTAGAGATAGTTATTAAAAATGTATTACCTGTAGACAAGTCAATTGTACTTGATGCAGTATTAAACGTCAAAGAAACTGCGGGTGTCCATAAACTAGCTCCAGCTGGACCAATAGGGCCAATTGGACCTTGTGGTCCCACATCTCCTTGTATTGATAGTTCAGTCCAGTCTGCATTTGAAGCACTAGGTATAGTTCCTCCTGCCCCAACTGGATTTACACAAACCCAACTTGAACCACTTGCATATGCTACATCATCTACAGCATAAGAATTAGCTGTATCCCAATCACCTCTAAAGTTTAATCCTGCTGCACCTACTGGACCTACTGGACCTGCTGGTCCTGTAGCACCTGTAGCACCTGGTAAACCATTTGCTCCTGGAGGTCCTGCGGGTCCTTGTGGACCTTGACCTCCACCATTAGATCCAACATAGTCCGAAAGATCTTTCATCTTAAGTGCTTTTGATTCAAAGTCTGGAATATTATTTTTGCTAACATCTTTCGCTATATAAATGATATCTTCACCTTTTATAGATGTTTTTTTCATAAATATGCGTCTTTGAACTAACCCTATTATATCTTGTAGTATTTGCATTATTTTTTATTTTTATCTTTTTTTACAGGAGTGTCGTATTTATTTTTATTTTCTCTAGCTATTTCTAAATTAGTTTGAGCAACTTGTCTCTGTGTAGCTAGTTTATCTCTATCTAAATTTATTTTCTGCCTACCTTGCTCCTGCTTCATCACATTCTCCTCCCTTTTCATATCCATTTGCTCTCTATATCTACTGGTTTCTTTTATATCATTCATAGCATCTTTAAAATCAGATACTTCATTTTGATTAATATCTTGACCAGCCCCGTATCCAGCAGATCTTATTTCCGCAACTGTAATATCTTTTTGTCTATTTTTTTCAGATTCTTCAGCTTGAGCTTGCAGTCTCATTTGCTCTTGCTGTTGCTGAGCTTGAATTTGCTGTTCTTGCATTTGCTGCTGTTGCTGCATCTCTTGCTGTCTTTGCTGCTGTGTTTTTGCTTCAGTATCTTTAAGTATATCTGAAACTTCTGCTATTGATTCTGCTTTAAGTATATTACCTAAATCATAAATGCTAGCGCCAGTAGTGTTATTTTGAATAGCCATTTGTTTAAGCTGCTCTAATATCTGTCTATGATTTGTTTTAGTTGTTGCAAATACATTAAACTCTCTAAGCAATAAATCTGTTCCATTTATTACAAAGTTTACCTTTTCAGATTCGGTTGTAATATAACTAAGCCTAACACTAGGATTAGTGCTATGATAGAATTGAGCTAAGTCAGTTCTCATTTGATGAACTCTTGGCATTAATTGATCAGAATGTTGATTAAAATATATTTCTGTTTGAGCATAAGATTGATTCATTGCATTAACAACTCCCGTTGCTGTTTCATTGCCCATAGGCGAACCCATTCGTTGGGGATTCACACCAATAGCATCAAATGCTTGCTGCTTAAAATAATTAGCCAATTGTATTCTAGACATTAATCTACTTGTCTGTTCTAGATTAAGTGTTTGATAATGATTAAAGTTTGTAGCATTTTCTGTATTTGTAATTGAAGTATCTAATGGCAACATGCTAAAATCCTTCATTGCTGTATATGCTTTTGCATAATTATGCTTACCCCAATCTTCTCCCATTGAGTGTCTTGGTAAAGCATTTTGATCAAACATTATTACAGTACCTAACTCATCCACAAGTATATCAGCTATTTGATTATTAACCATATTGTAGCCAACTTGATATGCTTTCATTAAATCTACTAATGATGTAGATTTTGTATTTCTATCTGAAAATACTCGTCCTTCCATAGGTAACTTGCAACCATATAAGTTATTATCACCTTTAAATTGAAATGGTATTCTTCCTGGTTTAGATCTATTTATACCTAAATATATAGGGTTTATATTATCTCCCATATTAGATCTCCAAAATGCAGGTAAGTTAGGTCCAATTTTTACACCACCGCATACCTCATTAATCCAAATCCAATCTATATGCTCACCTTCTAATAAATTCTCTTTACTTTTTTGCTTAAATATTGTAGTATCATATATGGGTTTTTCGGTAATCTTATAGTTTTCATCTATAATCTCTTGTATTATTTCACCATCTTTTTTAATTCTAGTTAAGTGTCCAAGTTTACGTTGAGTTTTCCAATATGTTGTAGTAATTCTCATTAATTCAGCTTCTCCCCATATGGAAACATCATCACCTTCATTTAATATTTGACTTATGATATCCCCACCTTTAGCAGGATCATCTGACCAGTTACTTACATATTGTCTATATGCTAAACCTGGCATTTGTGTATTCCATTCATGAGATCTAGAAGGATCATAATAAGATCCATCATTTTGCATACCATTAACTTGGTATAATGCGGATCTGGCTGGATAAATTTCCTGCAATGAACTTAACTGAGATTCTGTCATGAGATATCCATACTTATCTACAACATCTGCAACAGTCATTAAATCAATTTTACCTCCGTAATTTGCATCTGATATATATCTTATATCTGGAGACTTTTGGTAAAATGTTAATACTGGATTCCATAGTTCAACATCATAGTCATCTTCTAGCATTTTAAAATGCCAGAATTCTCTATCACAAACAAGTGAATCACGAAAAGCTCTTTCTTCAAGTTCTTGCATTTTGAATCTTTCTTCATCTACATTGCCTTGATGAGTTGCCCACTCTTCAATCATACTTCTATAATCCATAGAAAAGAAATCTTCTATTTCAGGAAGCGTTTTAATATTTTCAGGAGAAAGTTGTTGCTGGGCTTCTTCTGATTGAGGATCCATACCCATTTCAAGCATTTTAGCCAATAGCTTAGCCTCAGCATCAGCAAGAAGATTTTCTTCAACCATAGCTCGTTTCTGCTCAAGCATCTCATTATAAGATGTGTTGTCTACTGCCCTGTATTGAACTTTAGAATATCTTTTTGAAAACTCACCTGTTAGTACATTAATTACATTAGGGATTATTGGATAGAATTTTAGCTCTAATGCTGAATTATCTTCTTTAGTTAATACATCCATTAGATCTTTATAATCATTATCCTCTTCAATAATGTAGTCTGTTTTATCAATAATACCTTTTGCTAGTTTATAATTCTTTAGTAATTTTCTAGCATTATGTCTTAAAAACTCAATACCTTGTAACTCAAGCCAATCAATATTCCAAGCATACCAATCATCATTTTTCTTTTTTGCGGGTAGAAATTGTATAGGTTGAGTAAGGCTAGATGAAGTTGGATAGCCCTCTCCTTTAGCTCCATTTTTTAGTTGTAATGCATTAAATACCTTCATGTTATTTTAAATTTTTAAATCCAGATCTTCGCTTTCTACCAGACATGGATTTTTTACTCCCCATATTTCTAAAAGGACTGTACTTTAATTTATACATTTTTTTTGACTTATCCAAAGAAGGATCTTCTTCTTTTACCTTTAAGTATCCTCTATTTGCCTCTTGCACTTTAGCAAATGCAACTAAAGCAGAAAAAGCCACAAGCCTATCAACATTTAATCCAGGCTGATATTGCTTCATCTCCGTTAAAAGCATGGGATCAGGTATTCTTTCAATACCTAAAGTTGAACTTATTATATTACCATCATCATCAGTCTCATTATTTATTTCTTCTCTTAAATATTCAATAGCATATGATATAAGATGTGATTTAAATAATGTACCTGTATTCTTCCAACCATACTCCTGATATACACTCTTATTAGATCCCAGGTCTTTTAAAAAAACCATTTGGCTTTTAGGAACTAGATATTTTTGTTTCTTTTTAGAGACCATGTAGTTTATAAAGTGGCTAATATTATTTTCAACTACTGTCCATGCATTATACCATTCGATTATTAAAAGAAGTTGTTCATGTGTTTTATTTATATCATCATATCTTCCAGACCAAGCACATACAACTTTATCTCTTTCTGTAAATGTTTCAGGTCCATCTGGAGTTTCTTTTGTAACTTCAATTGCATTTTTCATCACAAATATAGAACACAAAGAATCAGATGTTGTAGTTTTACCTTCTGATACAGGGTCAATGGAAGCATAATATGCACCAAAAGGAGGATTTTTTATTGGTCTTTCGTATACTACTGGAATACCTCTTTTATCTGACATTTTTTTATCTACTGGAAATGTTGATATAGGTATTCTTGTAGATCTTTTTGCAACAATTCCATTTTGATCTCTACTAAGTTCTATATGCTCATAGAAATAATCTTTATCTTCAATTTTTTTAAGTTGTTTAGATATAATACCTTGAGGGAATATTGATTCTTTTCTATAGGCAAATCCTTCTGCTATATTTGTTGGTTTCTGAGATATCCTTAGCTGATACTGCTCAGGATTTAGTTTTCTTTTCCAGTCTTCTCTTTCGTTTAATATTGCTTCCAAAGCTTCTTCTACTTTAGAATTACCAAACGCATCAATATATGGTGGCATAGACCATTGTTCGGGTATAAACAAACCAGATAAACCTATTGTACCATCCTTATCAAGTAGATCTGTTTCAACAGCATATATATCATTATTTGTTGGATTAAGTATCATATCCTTAAGAGGATTGCACTGATCTAAATCACCTACTGATCCAGCTGCAATAAACTGTCCAGTAGTCATCATCCCGGAAGACATTGCAGGACGCAAGTACTCATATGTATCTCCCATCTTTGGAGCAATGCCAGCCTCTTCATGGAAGAAGTAAGTTGTTGGTCCACCAACACCAGTTGTTGCATTTTTTTCAAATGATGCACCTTGTATCTTAGATTTTAACCCTTTGCTTGTTTTTCTATTGCCTACTCTAACTTCTATCTGCTGTTGCCAAAGTAAAACCTTTTCCGGGTTACTTGGTCTATACCAAGCAGTATGCTCATTAAGAAAATCCTTGTATTCTTCTAAAAACTTCCAAGATCCTTTATCATTTATGTAATCTTTAAGACTTGCCCCAATCTTACATACAGATCCTTCTTCAAACCAATATGTATTTATAAGCTTACCCATATGAAAGTAAGAAGATGCTATCTGACGTTTTTTAAATATAGCAGCATGCTTATTGCTAAGCTCGGCTAATATTTCATATAAAGCCATATGATACTGAGCATCTCTAACTTTAGCAAAACCATATGCCTTCTCTTCTTTATCATAGATAGGCAAAAAGTTTAACCACATATAATAGTCTCTAGTTAAATACCAAGTCTCCCCATTATTCTGATATATAACACCCAATCTGCACTTTGCTTTTTCAGCATCCCAATACTTTCTGAAATCTTTACCTCCGTTTGGAGCATTTAAATATACACCCTCTTTATTGAATTTTCTTGCTTCTTGATTAAATATTTTAGAAGTTTCATCAAATCTATATTTGCCAGGCTCTTTAAATAAAGGCAATAAAAAATCCAACCACTCTTGATCAGTCTCAAAAGTGGTTGTTGTCCAATCTCCATTTAAATATGTTGGAACTACTCTCACATTTCTACTATTGCCAGTATAGTATCAACATTAATAAGCTGGTGGTTTTCACCATCATGCTTCATACCAACTCCTTCTGCATATTCGGCATACTTAATAATATCCCCAGCTTTTACCGATGTTACATCTTGACCTACAGCAATTACATCCGCCATATAATCCTTAGCTGTATTTGGATTTATAATGTCAGTTCCTGGAAAAAACTGCTGCGGTTGTCTATCTTTAATTAATACTCTTCTACCTATTGGTGTTACTTTCATTGGTTTTATTTTACATTTGATCGTAGGCCAACCCTTGACCTCCCCTTACTGATGATTGTTGCTCATCTTTTAAATCTTTATATGCTCCTTTAAATGATTGCCTAATGCTATCAAAGTCTTTAGCTACGGCTCTTATTTGGCTAATATTACCGTCTCTACCATCTGTTATCTGAGTATTGGCCATATATGTTGCCATGTTGTCTAAAGCTTTCTTAATGCCCATATATGCCCGCATTGTAGGCGTTTCATATAGCTTATAGCACATGTCTAAAGCTAATCTTATCTTGCTATCCTCTGGAGACTCTTCTAGCTTTACTTCTTCTATAATAATATCTTCTTTCTCATGCTCTGGTAAATGAAAGAAAGGGTTCATATCCGGATTAGGGCAGCTCATATAGAATAAATATTTAAATATACTTAAGTGAGCATCTGGATACTCGTCCATTATATCCTTTAAAAAGTTTAATGTATAACAGTGATCTGTTAAAACTAAAGCTCCATTATCTATTTCAAAAAGTTTTATTAACATATTATTCTCTTATTACGAATTGGATATCTGTTACTAACATATCATCACTACTACTTGTATTTTCTACATATAATTCTATAGTATCTGAATTATTCATTAATGTACCATAAACCATAGTAACAGCATCAACAGGATTTGCACGTACTGCAGTTTGAGATCCGGGTAATTGAGTACCATTTTTATAGTAGTAGAATGTATAATCATCCGAACCTGAACCCTGCTTATCAAATGTTATTGTACAGTGTAAAGAAACATAAACTTGTTTTGTACCAGTATATGTATTTACTCCTGCAGTACTTGTTGTAAATCTTACAGCTGCTTGTTGAGTAGCTCCACTAGCCATGTTAATTTGTGTGGGTACATTTTGAGTTAATACTGTATCTGTAGAGTTTCCTGTTAATGTCATTACGACACCGCTTGTTGAATTTAATATACCTTGATTAGCAAATACATCATATCCAATAGTTTGTGCAGATGAATAATCAGGTAAAAGTAAAACAGGAATTTCTGGTAAAAATATTCTACCAGTAGTTAAACCTACAGTAACAAAAGCATTAGAAGAAATTGTTCCAAAACCTGTTGTTGATCCTGCAGCTATCTCAATACCATTTTGCGTTTGTTGTGGGTGTATTACACAACCATTAATATTTACTGCTCCAAATGATGCTAAGTTATTAGGCAGCAACTCTATCATAGAACATGTTGCCCATCCCCCTGCTGTTGGAATAGTGGTTTCATCAAACCATCTAATTAACTCACAGGATGATATTTCTATTTTAGATGTATCTTCAAATCTTAAACCAAAGTTCTGAGCTTTAATGTAAAAGAACAAACAGTTATTTATATCTACAAGATCAAAACCTTTGATATCCATAACATCATATGTACCTCTAAACTGACAATTTAAAAATGTAAGAACTTTTAATCTACCCACATTAAATCCTGCAGCATCAATATTAGTTGCTGATATAATTGATCCTGTTGCCCTAGTTCCAGAAACTCTAATACTTGATATACCAAAGTTAACATCAACTATGGTCAACATAGGACCTGTGCCTTCCCATATTAAATGATCTAAGTTTCTATCTAGACCTATAATTTCAACACCTTCTACATTACAAGTTATAGGAGAAGATATATTCATCTCACCTCTAATTATATATGTAGTATTTGCTACTAGCGTTGCAGGTAAGTCAGAAGCTTCTGTAACTTCTTTAATTATTCTGCCATTTACATTTCTTATTTCTTTACCCCCGATCCAAGTAAGTGTACCATCTAAAGTAGCAACTCTGCCATCTGCAACTCTGCCATCATTAAGATAAATGTTTTCAAATGTACTTCTTATTTCTAAGTCCTCATCTGCTCCAGAATTTAACTTTGCAAATGAAATACCTGTACCAGCAACAAGTTTGTTCTCTAAAAAATCTGCTGTAGTATCCGCAGAAGATACTTTAACTTTTGAGGGGTCAACTCCTGGACCTATAGGTAATAATGCTCCAAAATCAGCTGGTGTTAAATCTACTAAAACAAATTCTTCTTGACTTCCAAGCCATACTTGAGTTATAGCATTTGATAATACTATATCTGTTGTACTAACATTGTGTAAAAAAAATTCTGAATAGGATGATACTAAATCTAAATCTACATATAACTTTTTTCTTTTAAGTTGTGTTATTGCGCTTGTTGGTACAAGGGGCATTGTAGATACTGTGCTTTTTTGAGGCTGTGGTACTAAAGCGATTAATTGAAATCCATCTAACTCTACTATCATTATTGTTTATTTTTTATAAAGTTTATTATTGCAATAACCTCAGATTTTAAATATGGTAACTCATACATTTTTATTTCTTGTAGTACAGGTTCTCCATTTACATGTTCATTAATGGGATATCCATTTTTATCTTCCCCGACTTGTTTAAATTTTACATGTTGAATTATAAGTTTACCTATTTTAAGTTTAGGGTTGTGCTTTTTAATAATATACGCATAAATGCTGAGCTGTAAGTTATAATGATTCAAATTACAGTCATCTAAGTGAGATAATGGATTGTATAACTTTTTGGTTATACCTTCCCAGTTTGTAAATCCTTTTTCTTTTATCTCCTTGTTTGTTTTATAGTCTGTAATGTTAATTGAGCCATTTACAATTTCAACTAGATCTGCTTGCCCACAAAGTTTTGCAGACTTTAAATAAACCAAATGTTCTGGATATACTCCATCAGAAAGTTTTTGCTCTGGTGCAAATTTAACACCATCTTCTTTTACCAGTGGTTTAATTATTGGAACTTCTACACCATCTCTTTCAATGGTTTTAAAATCCAACATATCAGCTTCTCTTTGATTATGATACCAATTACCAAGTTTAATTGCTCTATTTTTTTCTGCATCCCATGCATCTAAAATTTCTTTTGGTGTCATACCATACCACTTTGACCTTTTATTTTTAGAAGACTTTTTAGCTTGGGATTTACCATCAAAGGATTCCTTAAATAAACTTACTAACGATGTAACACTGGTCCAATTTATTTGATCTTCATCATTACTTTCATACGTGTGACCTTCTTCTTTAAATGTTATTGCCATTTTAATCTTCTTTTTCTAGTTTTTCATTTAATGCATCTTCTTCCTGCTCATTTAGAAATGCTTCCCATTTTCCAATCGGGCATTCACTAGATAAAGATCTTAACTTTAACCCTAAAGAACATCCGCATTCACCACAGCAAGGTTTAGTTCCAGGTACTGCGCATTTAGTACCAACTGCATCTAAAGATTTGCATTCAGTGCATATCTGCCACCTATCTTTTGCTATAGCCTCTACATCTTCCTTTTTAAATATATTATTCTTTATACCTTCGAGTATTTCCAGACCTGTTTTAAATATGTTTTTATTTTTTTTCATTTTTAAAATTTTTTCTATCTGTAATTGACTGCTCTATCTTAGATAATGCAATCTCCAAAGCTTTAATTTTATCTTGAGTAATTATTGTTTTATCATACCCTTTATATGTATTTTTTTCTAAATTACCTAAATAGCTTTTGTTCTTCTTTATTGCTTTTTCTACCCTGGCTTTACGCAATGCAAATGTTCCAAGACCATCAATAAATATTCTATTACTATCTAGCGAAGATAATGCTTGCCTAACTTTGTCATAATAAAAATCTATAAAGTCATCAACAACAGATTGATGAACTTCAACTTTATCTGCAATTTTTTTTCTAAACTTTTTATGTTGTTTTGGATTCATTCTAATCCTAATACTTTATAGTCTAAATATACCGCACCCTTAGTTTGAAGTTTGATATCTTCTGACATACTTACAGTTTTTTTATTTTTACCATTTTTATTAACCAATCCTTTTTTTTCAGCTTTTGTTATAGCATTTCTTGCTGATTGAGGACTTTTGAATATCTCATTTGTTACAGCAATTTTACAAAAGTCCGTTAATTCATATTCACCTAATAGAGCAAGCTCTGATAAACAATCTAAATCTGCATTGCTTATTTGTATACTATTAAAAAAGCAGTGTGTTAATATTTGATATCTTACAACTTCTTTAGTAGTAGTTTTTATTTTTTTTTCAACTTTATTTACAATCATAATTAAAAACTCATTATCATATCAATCATATCAGGATCCGGATAAATATCCATCTTACCCTTCCTTACATTGGTATGCGATAGTAAACCTTTTATTTTTCCATAGTAAGCATCCTCTTGAAATTCAAATGCTTTTGTTGGACCATACTTCTTTATAAGCTGCTGTAGTCCTATGCGCATATCTATTCCGTCTCTTTCTTGGATATATCTTAGCAACAAGTCAGTTTCTTTAACTTGATTAGCTGAATACCTATGCCAAAACTCACGCCCTCTAAAAGCTTTTTCAAGTTCAATTACTTGATTAGGATGGGCTTTCTTATTAACATAACTTTTATGCTCACCATCTAAATATCCAATGGAACATATTTCTAATCCAATAGAATGTCTATTCATATAACCAGATCCAGTTTTACCTAAATGCCAACCATAGCCATCTTCTGGAAAAGCTTGCACCATAATCCCATCATACTCATCATCACCTGTTCTATAGTTTTCACCACCTAAAACAAATTCAGTAGCAACTCTACCCCTTTTATCTCTAGCCCAATAATCTATGCATGCATAAGGATTTGATCCTCCAGCTGTATGATGTAAAAACATATACTCATTTTTACCAAATTTAGGAAGATATTCAGTACGCCCTAAATAATACTTATGTATAGTTTGATTATAGTTAGTTTTAAAATATTGACCTTCTATATCTGTATCTTCATCAATATCCTCCTTAACATATTTACCTAATAATAAAGCAGACCAAGTATTAGATCCAACAATTCCGTCAACACGTAGGTTTTTTGAAAGTTGGAGCTTCATAACAGCCTTTTCTGTTTGAGGTCCAAACTTACCATCAGGTATAATATTTAACTTCTTTTGTAACTTTATAACATCCGGTCCAGTATCACCTTTTTTTAAAAGTTTTGCCATTATGTTTTCTTTAGTTGTCTTACTGGCTTTTCCATACTTACCGGATCTTTCATTTCTTCAAAATCCTTTTTAGCTGATTCTTTAGATTCTTGCTCATCTGACTCCATAGTCTCATAAGCATTTGCTAAAAATGCCTGAGCTTGTAATCTCTTAGCTCTAGATTCTTCAATCTTAGTCATTAATTCCTCATACTGAGCCTGTACCTTTAGATGAGGTATTTGATCCTTATAGAATTTTGTTATTTCGGCTCTTCTTTTAGCAGCCTCTTCTTTAGTTAATGTATTTTGCACATCTTCCGCCATAATATTGGTTTTTAAATTTAAACCAAATATATGAAAAAAGTTTAACTAATAGAAGTTTACTGTTTAATTATTTTTGTAGTACCGTTTTCAGATTTGTTTATTATTATACCTCTATAGTATTCATCTACCTCTTGTCCCAGAATATTATACGATTTTGATTGTATTCCTCTTTTACGATAAATAGATACGGGATTCCACGATTGTATATACCCGTCTATGTCCGTTTGTTTCAGTCTATAATACACATGATTATATATTACAGAATAATCTATATATTGATACTCTTGTAAGCTTGTAGAAAATCCAGCTGCTGGTATCTCATCAATTAAATCCCAGCTTTCTCCGTCAACGGATCTAAACAAACTAAAATAGTTGCTATTATACTCAGATGCTGTAGACCAATCTAACTTAACACCATCATCTAATAAGTTTGCTGTAAAATCTAACTCTTCTACTGGCAAAGGTGTGGGATCATATATACTTAAGAAACTTATATGAGAGTACTTACCGTTTATGTTACCAGAACCCGCGGTTGTATTTAGAACAAACGCAAGAGCAATCGTTGTATTGGGTAGAGTAACTCCATAAAACCCATTAAGATTAGATATGTCATAGAAAAACCAACCATTGTCATAAAAATACAATCCAAAAACATCACCGCTACGGATATCACTTTCTTGATTCCAGAGTAACTCAACATTGGACCATGTACTGAAATCATACATTGGACTTTGGAATACATAGAACTCACCCGCCAAATAGTTTCCTGTAATATTAAAGCAAAGATCACCAGCATGGGAACCAGTATTACCTCCGGGGCTAGTCCACTCACCAGTATTATCAAAACTATCAAAAGATTCATCAATCTGTCCATAACTTAAAAACGAAATTAGAAATATTAATGTTAACCATTTCATTATTCAGGATATTTTTCTTCCATTATTTTTTGTAATCTTGCACATCTCAAATAATATTCCGGTTCATCTAAGCTTACATAGTAGTCAATGATTGATTTTAACTCTTCTTTTCTAATTCCCCTAGTAGGATCATATGCGAGCAAAGTACTAAAACCTAAACCACCGCCATCTTCCAATAGTTCCTCAAATGTTGTATTCTCCATCAAAACCTCAAATGAGTTATCATATGCTGTTTTAAGCAGTCTACGTTCCAAAGCTATTCTATCGGCATCACTTAGACCTTCAATGTAGTCTTCTGATTCTTCTCTTTCTTCCATGAGCATCTTCTTTATATAGTAATATACGTATTTCTGCCCAGCCCCCCAACGTTTCTTTTTAAAAAATATCCCCCCTCCCTAATTTAAAAAATGCATGTGTTGCATGTGCATAGGGTCCTAGCATTCTGCTCCCCGCCTAATTTTTGAGTTGGGGGGATCCCCGTTAAATAACTCAATAACTAATTCGCTAGACTCATATGGATAGGAAATTGACGTGGGGAACCACACAGCCAATTGCCGACTTCTTACGTGATCAGGGCGCATCAAAGATGCAAATCATCCGGTCCCCAAAAACCGGAAAGCGCTTCTTTGCTGTCCCAGGCACGTCCGTGACTGGTGCTATCAGTGATAAGGTTGAATCCTTATCTCTGGAGCTTACAGTCTCAGAGGTCACAAGTGAAAACGGTGAAACGTTTTTCCTTGTTTCTAAGCCATCTGATAACAACGTGCTCGGTGAGCTATCGTTGTAATCAGGCTTAGAGGCCACCCAATACTGCGCTGAAGGAAGTAGGCGGAAGTATTGGTTTTTGCTACACTACACTGACTATAGTTACGGGGACGGGAAGAGCCCACGTAAAATAGCGGTGTAGTGCACCACTTTACTGAATAACATTATTAAATCCACTCATTGCAACCTATAAGCAGGTGATAGCGCTTATACATTGCAGTACGGATTATAGTTTCTAACTTAATACCACAAGGACTATGTATATAGGATCTAACGGCTGTGTAACTCCATTGGAATGGGTTCGCAATGAGAACGCCTAAAGTTCTCAGCTATTGGGTTATCCGTTCAATGAAACCAGTGCCACTGCAGAGGCGAAAATAAACCTGGTTGAGAACGGATAAATACCCATGTTGGTGCTTACTTGAGCACTTAAGCCCTTAAACTTTTAAAATACTAGACAACTACTGACTATTTGTACGTGCGTTTATTGTTTTATGGGTGACCTGAATAAACCCTAGATTCATGGGTAATATGAATCATAATCAATTGTTGCTGCATAATTATATATATGGCTACAATCCACTTTAATACCACAAACAATGAAGAACATTGCTCACTTATCAATAGCAGTTCTTATGATGGGATTCTCTACTATGTTTGCTTATGGCTTACATATAGTATTGTCTATCTAAGAAGTGTTATTACCTATAGGTTAAATGTCTTAGTACCTGGGAATAGAAAAAATCTAAGATAAGATTGCTAAGAGTTGGGGGAAGTACCTATGTTGGGAGAATCCAACTAAACCAACTCTTGGACACTTGCTATTAAATAATTTTAAATTACTCGCTATGAAAAGAAGTTATATCGTTACTACTTATAGTTCACATGAGTGGATTACTACTCAAAAAGCTTTCTGTAAGTTGTTTTTGAGAATTCAGTTGCATCGTAGAGGTTACTCTGCATTGAAAGATATGTTCTACCCTTCTCGTAAGGTATCTGACTTTCTTTACAAAAGGTTCAACGTGAATACCTACAATTTCAATAGTGATTGCTCTATTGAAAGACATCTTCCTGGTACAGGACAGATAACCCACCACAGCCCTTGGGATGGTTGCATTTAACCAAGGGAATAAAATATTCCAGTAGTGAGTTGACCGTAATGGGGAAGCTAGGCCTAGAGCTTAAGCTTCCTCAGAGATGGATGCTCACTATTTTTAACCACATTAAACTAACGCTTATGAATAAAGAATATTCGTTAAAAGATATGTTAGCATTTGCTGATCATATCAGAACTCGGTGTATACAAGAGTCTAACCATAACTATCCTTTCCCTGATATTAAATTGGAATTTAGAATATGGTCACAGAAATTTTATGCTCCAAACAACTCAGAATTTAAACGTGAGTTAGTTAAATATGACATTGGGAACAACTTCCAAGAAGATATGATTAATGATATGTTTGATGATGATGATATGCATCCATATGATTAACATTTAAATCTTCATAAAGATAACGGGTACAGAAGCCTTGAGACTTGATCACCTCATCCCTTCTGTACTTATCCAATTAAATTATTCTCTTATCCAATTGCAGGAGAAACTGGGAAGTGCGGCTTAACTATGCCGTTTGTGGCACAACCTAATACTAAAAGTATTAGATGGAAATAACAGCAGACACAGTAAGTCAAGGTGCAACCTTGTAAGAGAACCATAATTGTAAATATCTAAATTGTAAATATCTAAAAGGATATACGAGATACAATCTATGCAAGTTAGATGTATTTACATATAGATATTGATACATAACAATTGCAACGAAGAGCCAGCATGACTGGAAAATCTGCTTTAAAACGCCTCTCTGTAACGCATCCCTCAAGTTGAGAATGCCAGGTAGCATCGTTGATACACATACGTATCTTAATGCAATTGTTATCAATTAATTTAGAAGTGCCTTGCCAAGGCTAGTCCTGCAATGAGGATGAAGACAAGGGAATGGTAAACCCATCAACGTATGTCTAGACAGGCCAAAACACGTTCGGACTACAAGCAATCACTAGGAATAGGAGGTTGTCTCTTCATTGAGAGTAGGAGTGCAGTCTGGATGAATTATATAATGGGGCAACTGCTTACCCGTTAGAGAATATAAACCTCAATATTGAGTTAGATATTTTAAATAGCAGACTATGAAACTAAGGTGAGAATCCTTGGAACGTTTGATATATACCGTGACTTATGTCTCAGCTTGTCTGAGCATTAGTGTCTAAAGAATATATCCGTCAGCCATCATGACGTTAAGATAAACCAGCAATGGGATAAAATGGGAAGGACTTGTAGATAACCTTCCTGTGATGTATAGTTCGCTATGCATTTCATAGAATGGCAATACAATATCTGTATTACGGCAGCGGTAAATCCCTCGGGTCCGTGAGTAGTACAGAGAGCATGACAGGCATTGCTCTTGAGACTGAAAAGTCAATAAGAATTGTATTGAATAATGGTAGTATAGTGTTGTCGCACTTGAAGCTGTTATTAGACTGAATACACTACGTGCTAGGAGAAATCCTGTGTGTAAGTATGATGTTAGCGAGTAGCCTTGACAAGCAAAAGCAGACGGGAGTTGTAATCTAAAGTTCTCAAAAGGAACCATGGTTATGATAACTCCAAATGTCTCTCGTTATTACCTGTGCTATTTTAACTTAAACAAGAAAGAAAAAAAAGCAAAATTAGTTTGGAGACTGTTGTGTCTTATTGGTAGGTGACCTAACGATCCTATTAATATAACAATGTTCTTATTCCTCTGTAATATGGGGACATGTGATAGCCGCAAGCTAGATCGTGAATGAAGCTATTAATATCTAACTAGCAGGTTGCAGCCTGTTAATCCTGTCGCAGGGAAGTTGGTATGAACGTGAATTTATATCCACAACAGTAGTGATGCGCGGACATCTAAAACCGTGAACATGTGTAGTACAGCTAGAAATAGTTGTGTGTGATAATAGTGGAAACACTTATCAATCTGCATATAAAAGGTCAATCACTCAGCCTTTTAATTTTTATAAATCAAAACCACAAAATCATGCTAAAAATTATAAAAGAACTAATTGAAGAATTAGAACTCAAATTAATACATAAAGTAGTATTGGGTTCATATTTTATAGCATGCATTGTAATATGCATAAAGAATATAATTTATTTTATTAATCACTAATTAAATTTAATTAAAACTTAGAAAACATGGTAAATTTGAAGCTCGTATAGGGGCAATCACACAACATGAACTGGGATGGATAATGGTATCAAAAGGAATCCATTGATATCACCATTTTAATTGCTATACAAAGAAAACCTTTAATTATGAAAAAAATTGTAGTAACACAGCAAGAAGTTCAAGAAGCTTGTAAAAAACAAGTTCATAGGAACAAAAAGAAGTATTATCGTAAAAAAAAACACAAAAATGAAAAAGAGAACTAATTATTTAAAAAGCTTTGATGCTTCAAGACTTCTATTATACGGAGCGTTATTATTTACATGTGCATTTTTAAGTCCATTTTATATTCAAATATTTGGAGGACCAGAACTCATCAACACAATGCCATGGCCATTTATTGGTTGTGGAGCAATAGCATTAACGTGTATGATTATGCATAACTATACTAATAGAATACAATTTGAAGAAGTTAAAGTAAAAGACAAAGAATGAAAAGAAGTATGAAAAATTTCTGGCTGATGCTTATAGTTATATCATTAGCCGGAGCAGGATTATATGAATTGAGTATTAATATATTTGGTGTATTAGCTACATATCAAGCAATGTTTGTCATTGGTTGTTTATCAATGGGTATAATATTACATCAAGAAAATAAAAAACAAAGAAATGGGTATTAAAATAGAAATAGATTTTGGATGGATGATTGGATTAGGAATAGGATTTGAAAGAAGAGGTCAGAGGAAAAAATTACATGGTATTATAGTTTTGCCATTTATGGTACTTGATATACACGCATCATAATGAACATACAAGTATTAGATTCAAGTCGTTTTGTAAAAAAGGGAGGTAAGATGCAAGTTTTACCTCCTATAGATAGAAGCAAGCCAACTGAGATATTATCAGATGACATAATTATTGAAGCGTTAATGCGTAGTGATAAATTAAGAGAGTTGGCTATAGAGTATCAATATATATTTATGAGAGATAAATATAAAGCAGATTTAGATTACTTAAAATATTGTAAAAGTTATGGGTAAATATAATTCAGATCAACCTCAAATTGATTACATATATACAAAATTTGGAAAAGAGTATATAACTCCTAGTTGGGAGATAGCAAATTGTGAGTCTTCTATAGATGAAGCTCCAGTATATCAAATAAGTAATGGTAAAAAAACCATGATTAAAGTTTATAACACAAATAAAAAATAAAAAAATGAGAAAAATATTATCAAAAAATCCAGCATTAATAGTTATGAGCTGGTTTGCTGTAGTTGCAACTATAGCTGTTTTATTAACTTCTTGCGCAGGAGGACATTATGTACAATGTGATGCGTATGGAAAAAATGATGTAAAAGATCATATGGATTTAAAATCCAATTATAAAATTAAAGTTACTTCAGATTCTAAGGAAGGTTTCTTAGCAAATATCAAGTAATGCAATCTTAAATGAGCTTAGTATTATACTAGGCTCATTATATAAATCATAATTATGAAAGAATTTCCAAAAACAAGCAAAACTGATAGAATTATTAAATTTGATAGAAATAAGTTATTTAAAGGACATTCAGGAGAATTATTTACATATGGAAAAGATGAATTAGTTCTTGTTAATTCTTATTATAGCGGCACTGTTAAGAACATCTATATTGCGGATAATAATACTACTGAAACAAGCATATATATTACGAATATAATACCAAAATGGCTTTCAGATAAACTAAAGAGTATAACTCCTTTAGGAAATGTATTAACCTTTAGTTATACTAATGATATTTATAATATTTATATTGTAACATATGATCATATTCAACTAAGTGCGTTTTATAAAGATAAAGGAATTAGTTTTAGTAATCACTTTGATAACATTTCAGAATTAAAAAAACTTAAAAAGCATTTATCATTGTTTATTAAAACTATAAAAAATACTAAAACAAGTGATATTATTGATAACATGGTTCCTAAAGATGGGCCTGAAGTTAAAGAATTATCCTATTGTTTAGATTGTAATTTTATGGAAAAATATTCTAGAATATCATAAATATTAGGTTGATGAGTGGTAACCTGTAGATGGGGCATTGGAGTTTGTGGTAAAACCATTGCCCCTATCTACTAAATAAAAAGATAATTAGAATGAATAAAAAAATAATAGATCTTGTCTTAAAAGACGTATTTAATGAAAACTATCCTAATATAGAACTTATTAAGAAATACTTTAGAGAAGAAGTTATAAGTAGTCAAGTTTTAAATTTATTAGCTGAAATAATTAGTAATCCAGATTGGGTTGCAATGTATCCAGGTGATTATTTTCAAGTAAATTTTGATGTGCTTGGGTTAGATATAAATGAGGTAGAGCATGATAATTTATTAGATTTAGGTCTAATGCATAAGAATACTGTTTACGGTAAAATAGTAAAATCTGATTCATATAGTAGGAATATTCATAAACCTTATTATTGGAAGATGAAAACTAGGGTTTATTTATGTCATGATGCTCAATTGACTGAGTTAGATTTTGATTTAGATACACATCAGTTAAAGAAAATAGATAAAAATCAAATTAAATATTTTAAAAATGGCAGAAATCTCAAATGAACTACTTGAAAATGAATGGCTTACATACAATGGAATGAAGACCTTTCTTGATTATACTAAAGTAAAAACATCTTTTGGAGAAGAAATGAATTCTAAATATAGATTTAAAAATGAATCTCTTAAATATATGGATGATTGGGATGCATATAAATTAATAAAGCAAAAACATTCAAAAAAAATAGACGATATGAGAAAGTAAATAACCTAGTTAGCTATATTATTAAAAATTATTTTCAAATAAGATTCTTTTAGAAGTACACATAAAGTTGGATTAGATGTTTTAATTGTTATTTTTGAATAGATATTAAACAAAGATAACACTTGATCGAATCTAACTATGATTGTACAGTTACCAAATGGCAGAGTTGTTGAATTATCAGTTGAACTATATTTAGATCTAACTGATGAGGAAATTAATGAGCTAAATGGATTAGGAATACATTATACAAAAGAGTGCATCAATCCCTTTTATCAACCATTTAATGAAAAATCATCTGATGCTAAAAAAGCAGCAGAAGAAGATCTAGATTATGAACCTGGTCTTGACGAAATAGATGATTTTGATAAACTTATTGATCCTGACTTTAAATCAGATGATGTTTAAATACATCTTTTATTAACTTTTAATTTTTTAAAATGTCAAAAGAAAATCAAGTAACAATTGTTGCTGATGATAACGGTAATGTTATACGTCAGTCAAAAAACAATCCAGATTATGGATTTGTAAGAGTAACCCAAGATGCCGTAACATTCGGTGCAAATGGATGGGTAAATAAAAAATCAAGAAGCGCATTAATTCTTGGTAAAATGGAAGACTTAGCTGATATAGGCTTAGATAAAATGGATAGTCTTCCTGGTAAAATTGTAGTTAAGGAATCTACAGAACCTTTTAGTGCAACGGATCCGGATAGAGATCTAAAGATTGCAGGTGAAACTGGCATCATTTGCTGTACTGCAGATGGAGAGCCTATTTATAGAACATCTTTTTATGATGCTTCAGGGCTACAGCAAGATGTCTTAATACCTCATGCTAATGGGGATGCTATAAGAGAAGCAAATTCTAATAAATCAAGTGATGAAGCTTTGAAAAAAGCAAAAGACACTGTTGAAAATCATAATGAAACTTTAAATGTTGATTCAGAGGCTTCTGAAGAAACAGAAGTTACAGAAGAAGAATCAACATTTGAACTGTAAAATAAAAATCCAATATCAGGAAGATTAAGTTCTACACTGCACTTTTGGGCACTGTAAAGTCAGTGATGTTAAGCAAACTAACAAGGTATGGTGGTACGTAAGTCAACGCACATGAGATGCGGCAGTACATAAAAAATCCTACTAACACACCTAGCGGACCTTGTTTACTTATTTATTCTCTCATCCAATTTGCAGGTAGACTTAAGAATGCGAAAGAGTGAGACAAGAGCTTCTCACCGATGAAGTAGCTTCAAGGATTGCAACCTTGTGAGAGAACTATTGTAGTATATGCCGAGTAAGCCAGATATAGTATCTGAGACTTTTACGTAGCAGTGCACTGTGGAAACAACGTCATCAGGAAATACTACATTAATATTGCAAGCAGCTGTCATTCAATAAGAAGAGTTTAATAGTCACTTCTAATGGCGGTTACAAGAACGTTATTACTTATGGAAAGCTCAGTACCGTAACCGTTGACACTGCTTGCATTTTTATTTACCATTTTTAAAACCAATAATTATGTTATCACAAGAACAAAAAACAATTTTAAAGCAGCAGAATGCAATTGAGGAATTAAAGAAAAGAGAAGAGAGATATATGTATTATGGTATATATGAAGCATATTGCGCTAATAAGTTAAATATTCAAAGTTTAGAATATACAAAACTAAATCCAAAGCAACATTTTATGTTTAAACGTGTCCTTCACGGGTTAAATGTTTATTCTAAAGAAGAAGTTACTAAAATGCATTGGGATAAAAAACGTAGAATCAGAAAAGTTTGGAAAAGAGGTCAGAATACTATCAATGAATGGAAACAAGTCATTGTAAATCAAAGATCTAATGATATCCTAAAATTAACTTTTGGAAACAAAAGTCCTCTCATCAATAATATTTTAGATGTCCCTGTTACAGAGGTAGACACTAAATATATTAACAGAACTAGATTAAAGGATTTAGGTTTAACTTATGAAGATTTAATACTTAGATTTATTACAGTTGGTTTATTACCTAAAAACTTTTTAACTGTAAAATGAAAAAAGTAAGTAACAAACTTGCAAAAGCACAAAGAGAGTACAGTAAGCTGCGTAAAGAGTGGCTTACTGATCGTCCTATTTGTCAAGCAAAAATTCATAGATGTTCATTAAAATCTACAGATGTACATCATAAAAAAGGAAGAGGAAAGTATCTATTAGATACAAGTACCTGGTTATCTGTATGTAGAAGTTGTCATAATTGGATAGAAACACATCCTGCTGAATCAAAAGATTTAGGATTTAGTATATCAAAAAACGAAAAAGATGAATAATATAATTAAAAAATATTTTGGACCACCGAAATTAATAGCATTATTTGTTTTGCTTATAATTTCATGCGGAGCAATGATTCAAAACACAAAACAAAAAATCAAAGAAAAAAGTCCATGTGATTTAACATTAGAAGACATATATTATATTGAGTCTGATGCTCAAGAAATAATTGATGTCATAGAAACACATAGACCTTTAGATTCAACTAGTATACATATTATAGTTGAAAGAGCAAACTTAATTTTAGAAACTGTAAAATAAACTTATGAAAAAATCAAAAATAATATTAATTGCACTATTTGTTGCAATTACTGGAATTTGCATGTCATTAAATAAATGCATAACAGAAGATAAAGTATTAGATATTCTCTATGGAGAAGATCCTTTACCTAGAGAAGTAAATAAAGAAGAAATAAAAAATTCATGTTGTTTAGAAAAAGCTGCATTACACGCTGAATATCAAACTGAAATGAATACTGTATATGACGGAAGTTATGTAGCAATAGGATACCCAGGTGGAGATGTTGGATATAGTAAAGGTGTTTGTACAGATGTTGTAATTAGAGCATTGAGATCTATAAATATAGATTTACAAGAGTTAATTCATAATGATATGAAAGCAAATTTAGATGTATATAACAAACGTTATAGAACTAAAGTTGTTGATAAAAATATTGATCATAGAAGAACTCAAAATATACAAACATACTTAACCAGAATGGGAGCTAACATAAATGTACCTAGATATGGTTATGAATATGAGATGGGAGATATTATATTTTGGGACATTGCTGCTGGACATGTTGGAATTGTAGTTGATAAAGTTAATTGGGACGGTGATTCACATTTAGTTGTGCATAATATAGGAGGCGGTGCTCAGTATGAGGACATGTTAAATTCTTGGCCACCTGATGAAGTTTACAGACTAACTCCTGCAATAATTAAAAAAATGCAATCAGATTGCACTTTTAAATATGATATGGATAAAGACTTTATGTTTTATGGAAATAAATAGAGAAAATATTCAGAAAAAAGCTTTAGAGATAACCCTGAGTCACAGACGTTGTGGCTTAGGTATTTCTATGGGTGTTGGTAAAACCAGAATAGCATTACAACATCTTATAAAGAATTACCATCCTGTATGTAAATACTTAGTTGTAGTACCAAAAAATGCTGTAATAGACTCATGGAATGATGAAATGGAGAAGATGGTGGATCAGTTTAAAGATTTATCAGATGAAAATTATGAAATAGATTTAGAAGTTATTAAACACCAAATACAGTTTGTTAATTATAGATCTATAAACAAGCTTGATCCAGCTCATTACAATGTAGTCTATTTAGATGAATGTCATAACCTATTATTTTCACATGAAGAATTTCTTAAAAACTATAATGGAAAGGTTCTTGGTTTAACGGGTACGCCACCTAAAAAAGGATCAGAAAAGTATATAATGGTTCAAAAGTATTGTCCTATTGTATATGAGTTTAGTGTAGATGAGGCAACAGATAGTAATATTCTCAATGATTATAAGATTATAATACATTTATTAGAATTATCTAAGTTACCAAACTTAAAAAAGAAAAATAAAAATGGAGGTGTATGGTATACATCTGAATTAAAAGATTATGCATATCTTAATAGGCGCTATCAAGAAGCTATGCCTGGAAAAAGCCAGCAAATGGCGGCAATTATGAGAATGCGTGGATTAATGGAGTATAGTACCAAAGAAGAATATTTAAAGAGTATTCTTGTTAATATTTCATCTAAATGTATCATATTTGCCAATACACATAAACAAGCAGATAGGGTTTGTACCCATAGTTATCATTCAGGTAATCCAAAATCTGACGAAAATTTAGAATTATTTAGTGATGGGAGAATTAATAAATTATCTTCTGTATTACAGCTCAATGAGGGTATATCTGTTCATAATTTGCGTCAAGGTATTATTATGCATGCTTATGGTAATAATAGGAAATCAGCGCAAAGAATAGGAAGACTTTTAAGACTGTCTCCAGATCAAAAAGCAACATGTCATATACTATGCTATAAAGGTACTCAAGATGAAAAATGGGTTGAAAAAGCATTAGAGACATTTGACCAAAATAAAATAGAATATTATAATCCTTTAAATACTTAAGTTGAATAAGCGGGTTTCAGTAGGCCAAATCACTGAATGAACAGGGAGGACTGTATGGCGAGTTTTCCCCCGCATATTCTAAATTATTATGAGTGAAACGATAACAGAAAAAGAGATAGATGAGTTGATTAAAGAAGTTAACTCAAGGAACTTAGTTCTATATAATGATAATGTAAACACATTTGAATTAGTAATATTTTGCTTAATGAAATATTGTGAGCATGAATTAAATCAAGCTGAGCAATGTAGTTTGATTGTACATAATAAAGGTAAATGTAAAATTAAATGTGGAACATTTGACGATCTAAAACCTATATATGATGCTTTAACTCAGCATGAATTAACAGTAGAAATAGAATAAACCAAAACAAAGATGATTAGAATATTATTAATAGCACTCTTATTAGTAGGGTGTAGTAAACTAGAACAAGAAAAAACAAGAGCGGAAATTGCAGATCAAGAATGGAGTAAAGCTGAGATGATTGATATTAAATATTATAAGAATCCAGGTGATCCTAGATTTATAGAAACTTTTGAAATGGATGGATATAAGTTTGTAATATTTTTTAATAATCGTGGTAGTGCTATGGTAGCAGTACCTTTAAATAAATAAAATTATGGCAATACCGTGTTACAAGTGTAGAGTAAAGAAAGAAAGATCAGAAATGGAAGACCTTGGAGTCTGGGTATGTAAAGAATGTCTAGAGACATTAGATAGTAAAAGTAAAAAGAAAAAAAAGTAAAGTATGAGTAGATCAGATGAAGAAATAAAAGAGTTGTTAAAAGCATGTAGAGATGAGAAATCACTAGATGATATAGTTAGTAGAAATAAAACTTTAGTTGAGTACACTGGAAAAGAATTAGATGACATGGAAGATATTCCAGATTGGGAATATTTAATGTCAGCTGCTCAAAAACAGTATGATGAATATGTAGAAGAGTTTGAAAACGGTACATATGAATGGGATCTATTTGATTATGGCCCTGATAGATTTATGGTATGGAGTAGGCTATCAGACCTTATTGAAGGACTTAAAGAACAAGAAAAAATAGACGCAAGTTATGAGTAAATACACAAATAAACAATTTGAGGATATTATTATGCCCTGGTGGGATAATGTATCTATTGATAAAAAAGAAGAATTAACAATAAAATATTTTCCAAGATTTAGTGTATCTATGATGGATGGTGAGGAGATAGAAGAAGTATTTGAAAAAGAAGGGATGGAACATAAAATAAAACAAAAATGACTAAAGAATTAAATAAACATAGACAAGTAAAAAGTGTAGATAGTAAAAATAATACAGATATATACAGTGTAGACAATGAACTAATTGCTATGCCTAATATGACTACTTTAGTAATATATTTAATGAAAAAGTATCCGAATGATACTGAGTTTGGTAAGCATGTTAGAGAAGCAATATTATCATGGAAAAATTTAGAAAAAAATGACTGAACAAGAACTAATGGACCTAGACTTTGAGAAAGTTATGGTATATGATGAAGAAAGTGATAATGGTTATGATTATTATTACTTTCGTAAACAAGTTGGTAGTAGCCTATATTTAGCTGCTGATAACGCTAATAAAGAAAAAGAGCTACGTGTTAACATAGATGATCTTGGATTAGTAATAAGAGATATAAACCTTGTAAAAGAATTAATAGATGTTTTCAGTAAAATTAAAAATAGTATAAAAGTATGAGTAAAGAAAAAACAGTATCAGTATCAAAAAACGGAAAGATGAAGCAGGTTATAATTCACACTGAAGGTAATGGTAAAAACCGTAAGGGTCAGACACGCATTATTTCACAAACTAAACATGTACCTAACAATGGGTAGAATGAGTGACTTGCACATTGATATGATGAATGCGGGTTGGGAAGGTGAGCCTAATGAATATCTTAAAATGAGAGCCAGACAAATAGAGCTCCAGGAGAGAGAAGAGTTATGTCCAAATTGTTTTACAGATAATTTAGTATCTGAAGAAAATAATGAGTTAGTATGTGTTGAATGTGGTTATGATTTTGTACGTGTTGGTAAAGCATTGAGATTTAAATGATAAATAAAATTATGCGTTTTTTAATGGCATTTTTTATTGTCTGTAGTGTATATGCAATTTCAGTAATTACACTACATTATATACCTATGAATGAGCACAGCAAGTCAAATGATAAAACTTTTTATTTATCAAATAATGGTGATCATATTGATTTTGTCTTTTATGAAGATGAATGCTATAAAGCATACGGATGGGGTTCTAAAATATTTTTTACAGAAGTTGGGACTTGGGATGATTTGACATATGGTATTGCCTTTAAAGCATTATTTACAGAGCCTGAAAGTTTAATTAGAGTTGTTAAATACAATTCAATAAACTCTAAATGGTATAAAGTTAAATGCTCAGAAGAGCAATATAATGCAGCAAGAGGATACATAAAAAGAACGTTTAAATCAGGAATGCATGAGTATAAGTGTAAGTTTAATTATCCTAATACTAAATTTTATTTAGCACATGGAAATTATAGTGGAACTAATACATGTAATACTTGGGCAAATAGAGTTTTAAAATCAGCAAAGTTGAAATGTGTTGTATATACACTAACCAGTGATGCTATAACAGATTTATATGAAAAATAATTTTTTTGGAAAGCTCTCTGTCAAAGATGGAGAGCTTGATTTTCCTAATAAGATTGGTAAAACAAGATTAACTACATTTCTAAAAGATATACCGGATGGTACTAAGATGGAAGTGTTTATAAGCGTTAGTACTAAAAAAGGTAGTAATGCTCAATTAGCAAGATTGCATGCTATGATTAGAGAATTAGCAAATGATATAGGTTACACTTTTATGGAAATGAAACTCATTATAAAAAGACAAACGGGTCTTTGTTTTATGAGAGATAATAAAGAGTACTGTAAATCTTTTGCGGATTGTGACTCGGATGAGTTAAATTTAGCAATACAAGAATGTTTAAGAATAGGTGATGAGCAAGGTATACAATTAAGATAATTCTTTTTGAATTTCATCATTTAATTCCTTTATTTTTTCATGATCTCCTTCTATGGTAGCTTTTAATAATTCATCAACAAGTTTTTTACTTATGGTTTTATTGATTTTTATATCATGTCCTTGTTCATAAGCTTTAGATCTAAAAAGTTGCTGTAAAGAAAATAGCGTATATAAATGAAGTTCTTGCTCATTAAGAGGATTTGATTCTACATCATATTCTCCTTTTATTATAGAATCAAATTTTTCAAACATTGGTTTTATAATAGCGGGGTTATCCATATTAGTGATATAATGAACCATTAATTGTTCTAATCCAAAAATATAAGAGGTGCTTATTGAAATATCTGTGATTGTCTTCGTAAAATCAATTCCATCACCAATATCAACTGTTTCTTCTGACATATTATTAATTTAATAACAAATATATGAATAAAATAAACATAAATATACCAGATATACAAGAAAAAATGCTTGATAAATTAGTTGATACAGGCTGGGGTGATATATTTTCACCAATGATAAAGTCAGAAGGCTTTCATAAATTAATATATAAACTTAAAACGGAAGCTGAAGAAGGCCGTAGATTTACACCAAAATTTAAGTATTTATTTAGAGCATTTGAAGAATGCCCATATGATAAGTTAAAAGTAATTTTTATAGGTCAAGATCCATATCCTCAATTAGAAGTAGCAGATGGAATAGCATTTAGTTGTTCTAATAATGATAAGCCTCAACCATCTTTAAGATATATATTCAGCGAATTAGAAAGACAATACCCGGCATTTAGAACTAATGATTTATTATATAATCCTTTAGATTTAAAAAGATGGGCCAATCAAGGAGTTCTAATGTTAAATACTGCATTTACCGTACAAGTTAATAAGATAGGTAGTCATTATGATTTGTGGAAATCATTTACACATCATATACTTCAATCTATAAACCGTGAGTTTAAGGATATACCTGTAGTACTACTTGGTAAGAAGGCTGAAGAATGGCAATTACGTTTAGATAATCAGAATATATATAAGGTTGCTCATCCAGCAAGTGCTGCATACAAAGGAGGTAAATGGGACTCTCAAGATGTATTTAAAAAAATCAATGATTCTCTTGATTATCAAGATAGAATTATTTGGTAAGACCTTGTAATTTTCGTATCTTTATTAACTATAAATCAACATTTTATGAAACAAAATGAACTTTCTGAATTTCATTCAGAAGTAGATGAATTTAAGCAAAAAGTATTAGATAAATATGGAATAAGAGCATATGTGATATCAGATGCTAAGGATAAGACTTTGGATTTAAAAACACTAGAAGAATGCATTATAACAATAATGGAACAAGAACATCCTGAATGGCTACCTTACTGGAGATCTACAACATTAAGAACTAGAGTTCCAGATTTTGTAACTTATTGTACAGTTTTTTCGTTTTTTGCCAGAGGAGCTGGTTATACATTTGATAAGATTGGCAATTATATAAATAGGAAACATTGTAGTGTAATGCATCAATATCAAACTGCAAAGCATAGATTAATAACAGGGGACCCTGTATTTATGGAAACATATGTAAAGGTCTCAAAAAGAATAGCACAATATGTGGGAATTATTCCGAAAAATTCAAAAATATAGTATAACACCAAATCAATGCATGATATTATTTGCATTTGATGAGGGAGTTACACCTTCAAATTGTGATCTTACAGATACAATAGCTTTATATAAAGAAGGATATATAACTAACAAAAATAAAATAACTGCAGATGGGAGAAAAGTTATTATTACATTGGATAACTATTTTAAAGTGCATAAAAAGAAAACCAATAATCAGCTATTAGGAAAATCAGGTTCATTGAATATAGATCAGTATAGGGCTATATTTCCCAAAGGTAAATTACCTTCAGGTGTACCTGGTAGAAACAATATCAAAATACTAACTGAAAATTTTAGATGGTTCTTTGCAGAATATAATTATACTTGGGAGGAAATAATAAAGGCTACAAAAATGTATGTAAATGAGTATCAAAAAAAAAATTACCTTTACATGCAAAATAGTCAGTACTTTATATCAAAACAAGATAAACATAAAGTGAAAACCTCAAAGCTTGCTGACTATTGTGATATGATTCGTGATGGTATAAGTACTGAGGATGATCACTTTCAAGAAAAAGTAGTATGATAAATCAGGAATATAATGAAGATGTAGTTGATCAAGATCTAGTTAGAGAGTATGCTGAGAATCTAATCAAAGAGATGAAAAATTATAAAGAAACAACTATTGGTAATATAATGGATAGAAAACAAGCTATACATGCATCATTAGTAACTGCAAAAAGATTAGCTCAATTATCAGCACAAAAGTTTTATTACCAAGTAACACAATATTTAATGGATTTAAATGAGTAAACCAATACCTGGATGGGGCGGTCAGTTTGCTGCCTTCAAAGAAGCACTAAAATATATGAGTGCAAGACAATCCGGTGAGGAGAAGTCTATATATACACCGTGGCCTAAGTTTAATGATGCTACTACTGATGGATTAGAGTGGAATACTCTAACTGTAATGGGTGGTAGACCAGGATCAGGTAAAACATTAATTAAGGACCAAATTATAAGAGAATCTTTTGAGTTAAACCCTAATGATAATCACAGAGTATTGGAGTTTCAATATGAAATGGTTGGTAGAACATCTGCAATGCGTGAGTTTAGTTCCATTACTGGTAAGACTTACAAACAGTTATGTTCTGCGGGTAGTACAATAGAGACTAATATAATTAATGAATGTTATGAATACGCTAAAGAAAGAGTTAAGTACCCTGTTGATATTATATCAACTCCTATGACTGTAAATCAAATGCGTGAACAAATTGATATGTATATGAATCATCATAAGGGTCAGAAGACCATTATAACTCTTGATCATACAATGCTTGTAAAAAGAGCACCATATCAAAGAAGTTCATTAGATATGTTGTTTGAGTTGGGTGAGTTCTTTACACAATGTAAGAGAGATTATCCTTGTATGTTTATTGCGCTGTCTCAGCTTAATAGAAATATAGATAACCCGGATAGAGCTATAGATGGTAAGTATGGTAACTATATTCTTGAGTCAGATATATTTGGTTCAGATGCAATGTTGCAACATGCAGATACATTGCTTGGAATCAATAGGCCCGCTAAACAAAAAATTAGGTTTTATGGCCCAGATAGATATGTAATACAAGATGATAGAACATTAGTATTGCATTTTCTTAAAGCAAGAAATGGTGATGCAAGGATGAGTTTCTTCAAGGCTGAGTTTGAAAGAATGCAGATTGCGGAAATGCCTACACCACCACAACAAGAAAGAAGATGATAAGTACAAAAAATAAATTAATGACACCAACAGAGAGAAAAGCAAAAGTTTCAAAACTTAAAGAAGAGCATCAAGACTATTTCCAAAAAATAGGAAACGTTAATGCATTATACATACCAAAAATGGCATATAGACCTAGTGGTAAAGATGACTTACATGTATCTTTTTTTCCTAGTGAATTAGAAAAAAAACAAGACATATATACAGAATTTGTAAGTATTGATTATGATTCAGAAGATCCTTTAAGAACATTATATAAGCATCTTTATAACCCTCACTGGAAGGAAGAATATGAACTTATAACAAGTAATTCAGGTTTTGAAAGACATCTTATACCTGTAAGTGAGTTAACAGTAATCAAGGATCTTAATACAAAGTCATCAAAGCAGGAGCCTAAGAAGGAGTTCTTTCTTCCTGATCCTGATGATACAAATGATATAACTAAAGTGCTACAAAGAATAGCAACTGCATTAGAATCAATAGCAAAATCAATAAATAAATAAGTATGGCACATAGTGTTTTAGTAATCGCGGACTCAGGCTCCGGTAAATCAACGTCTGGTAGAAATTTAGATCCAGAGACAACTTTTTGGATTAATATAGCAAACAAACCTTTACCATTTAAAGGTTGGAAAAAGAATTATTCATTGATAAGTAAGGATAATCCTAAAGGTAATATGACTAATGCGTCATCAGCTGTAGGGATTATGAAGGCTATACAACATGTCAATGATAAGATGCCGCACATCACTAACTTAGTTATTGATGATTGGCAGTATATGTCTGCATTTGAATACTTTGATAAGGCAAATGAGAAAGGCTATGATAAATTCACCTCAATCGCTTCTAACCTAGCTCAGGTTGCAAAAATGCCCAAGGATTTGAGAGATGATTTGTATTGTTTCTTTCTTACCCATTCAGAGTCTACAACAGACATCAATGGTCGTAATAAGGTTAAGGCAAAAACTGTTGGTAAAATGATAGATAATGCATTAACTTTAGAGGGACTTTTTTCAATCGTCCTCTTTGGCAAAGTTGTCAGAGAAGAAGATGGTACAATGCAGTATGGTTTTGAAACGCAAACTAATGGTGAGACTACAGCTAAGTCACCTATGGATATGTTTGAAGAAACCTTTATAGAAAATGATCTACAGTTTGTTAAAGACTGTATTATCGAGTATGAACAATAATTAATTAATTGAAAAGTATGTTAAATACAAAAGACATGAGTGCCGGTAGCGGCAAAGCAAGACCTGTAATTAATCCAGGTAACCAAGTGATTAAAATTAATAAGATCACATTTGATCAAACTCCTTATGATAAGGAAGCATACAATATTGTATTGCATGTAGAATCTGAACCTGTTAAAGGTGAATTTGATGGATTCTTGATTGATCCTAATAATCAAGATGGACCTCGTTATAAAGGTCAAGTAGGACGTGTAAGAATGAGCCCATATGCATATAAAGATGCTACTTTACCAAGTGGTAGAGAAGTTAAACTTGAAAGTGATGTTATGAGAGCTATGATATATTTGGCTGAAACATTAGATAAAAGAGATGATCTTGATAGTATTGAAGCTGATACAATTACTGAGTTTATGGATTCTGTTAATCAAGTATTATCAGGTGATACATATATAAATGCTTGCATTGGTTCAAGAGAATGGGAGAATAAAGAAGGTTATATAAATAATGATCTTTATTTGCCTCGTATGTCAAAAGACGGGATTCCATTGGAAAAGTTAGATGTAGAAAATTCCAGATTATATGAGTTTTCTAAAAAAGATCATGTGAGAGAGGTGCAAAAAAAGACTTCTCAAACAACTCAAAGTTTTGAGCCTACTTCAAAAGCAGGTGATGACTTTGATCTGTAAGAATAAAATATAAAAAATAAGGCATGTGAAAAAGTGGACGTTAGTATGGTTAAGACCGGCATCAACCGAACCCAAAGGAGCACACCTCTGCCTTTTTTTATAAATTTACAATATGCTCAATACAAAAAACTTAGTTACAAATGAGAAAGATATACCTAGTTACTGGGTATTTAAATACTATCTCAATATAAATGAAGAATTAACTGGGCAAGATCTTAAAATAACTTCTGTATGGAATCCTGGAGAAAGAACGCCAAGTCTATGTATATATGTAGATAGTAAAAATATGCGGTATATGTTCAAGGATTTTTCTACAGGAAAAGGCGGTAATAAAATTAACCTCATTCAAGAACTCTTTAATATTAGTTATTCCCATGCCTTGGAAAAAATGGTAAAGGATTATAATATATATGTAAAGAACAACGGTGTAAGCAAAACAGAATTTACTCCAGAAGATAAATGGGAGATGGGTATAGTTGTTACAAGAGAATGGTATAAAACAGATGCTGACTATTGGTTACAATATAACATAGGAAGCAGCATGCTTCAAAAATATAATGTAAAACCTATTGAGTATTATAATATGACCAAGGATTCTAAAAATATAAAGATAAGCTCTAGTTACATGTATGGTTATTATACAAAAAGTGGAGTTCTTTATAAAGTGTACCAACCTTATAATAAGAAGCATAAGTTTCATAAGGTAACACAGCACATACAAGGATTAGATCAGTTAGAATACAATCAGCCTTATCTAGTTATATGCTCATCATTAAAAGATGCAATGTGTCTAAAATCATTTGGATATAACATAGAAGTAATAGCTCCAGATAGTGAGAACTCATTAATAAAACCGCATGTAATTGAGAACTTAAAAATTAAATATAAAAAAGTAATAACCCTCTTTGATAATGATGAGGCTGGGAAGAAAGCAATAGCAAAGTATAAATCAATATATGATTTAGAAGGCTTATGTTTAGACAAGGACAAAGATATATCTGACTCTGTTAAGAATCATGGTGTTAAATATGTTCATTCTATTCTTTCACCTCTATTAAAAAAGACTATACATAAATAATATGAAATGGTTTATACCAGGTAATGTACCATCAAGTAAAAATGGAAGACGTTGGACAGGTAAGTACTTTATAGCTAGTAAAACAGTTATGAAATATAGAAAAGATACTACATCTTACTATAAAAAATATGCTTTAGAATTTCAAAAGGAATTAAAAAAACATAAACTGCCAGTTAAAGTAGCATTCACATTTATAAGAGGTACGAGACATAAATTTGATTACATAAATCCTGCACAAACTGTACAAGATGATATGGTTAAAAATAATTGGATTGAAGATGATAACATGGATTTTATTATACCAGCATTTAATAAATATAAATACAATAAAGAAGATCCGGGAGTAATAATTGAAATAATCAAAGAAAATGAATGAATGAGTCTGTAAAGTTAGATCTAGAAACGTATAAAAATATAATTAAAATGTTAAGATTAGGAGGTGAGGATAGAGATCTTGCCATAGAATGTATAGAAAATATGGAAACGTCAGATACAATGATGAAATTATTATACAAACCTATAAATACTACTGCTAGAAATTTAATGATGCAAAACTCTTATAGTAAGGGGCATTTAGGTTTTAGCACTGCAGATGTAACATTAGATCAAATAGAAATATATATATGGAAATCTTCAGTTGAAGCTGAGAAAGATATATTTAATTATTTAAAACAAGAATATGAAAAATAATAATTTATGAAAGTAGCAGATCTAGTATCCAAGACTAGTAAAAATTTAATATTTGATGAGCCCTTTTATGGGCTCTTTTTAGTTGGCCTTAATAAGGTTTATAGAGATGATATACCCACAGCTGGTGTAAGTAAAAATGGAATAGGAGTTCAACTTTCAGTTAATCCTGATTTTTTTACAAGTTTATCAGAAAATCATAGAAAAGGTTTATTAAAACATGAGCTTCTTCATATATCATTTGGACATCTTTTAGTTCGTGATTTATATGATGATAAAAAATTGTTTAATATAGCTGCAGATTTAGAAATTAACCAATATATTGATTCTAATAATTTACCAGATGGTGGATTAACTTTAGATACTTTTCCAGAGTTAAATCTTGAAGCAAAAGCAGGTACTAAGTATTATTATGATGAATTATCAAAAGCTAAGCAGAATGGATCATGTCCTTCACTTGAATCTTTACTTAATAGTATGGATGGAGATACACCATATGATCACGGAACATGGGAAGAGTTTGAAGATATACCCGAAGCAGAAAGAAAGCTAATTCAAAAACAAGTTGAGCATCAGGTTAAAGAAAATGCGGATGCTACAGAAAAAAGATGTGGTAATATACCAGGTGAACTTGCAGATCTTATTCAAAGATTAAGGCATGTTGAACCTGCTAAATTTGATTGGAAGGGATATCTTAGAAGATTTGTGGGTAACTCATCGGTTGCTTATACAAAAAAGCTAAGAAGAAAGTATAACAAGCGTTATGCTGCTAATCCAGGACTTAAAATTAAGTTTAAGAATCATATATGTGTTGGTATAGATACATCAGGTTCAGTAAATAATGAAGAACTCAAAGAGTTTGTTAATGAATTGAATCATATGCATAAAACAGGACATAAGATAACTATTGCACAATGCGATACTACACTTAGAAGTGTAAATGAATTTAATCCTAAAGCAGATTTTGAAGTTCGTGGTAGAGGTGGAACATCATTTCAACCTGTAATAGATCATTATAATGAAAACGGGCGTTATACAGCGCTAATATATCTAACAGATGGGGAAGCATATGCTCCGGAGAACTGTCCAAAGAATACTCTTTGGGTTCATAGCAGTGTATCTAGAATAAATGAAGATCTTCCCGGATTAAAAATTAAATTAAATTAAAAATTATGGCACAAGTAAATTTAAACATTGATGATCTAAATGGTTTTATGGATCACATTATTAATAACAATAGATTTCTACAAAAAGAAGGTAAATTACCTGTAGCAATAGAGGTTCTAGGTGAATCTGGTATTGGTAAAACATCAACAGTAAAACAAATTGCTGAACATCATGGATTAGATTTCGTAAAGTTAAATCTAGCTCAAATTGAAGAGCTTGGTGATCTTGTTGGTTTTCCAATAAGAGAATTTCAAATGTATAAAGAAAAAGTAGTTACTATACCTGCTAAAAATGAAAACGTAAATTATGGCGCACAGTCTGCGGCATCTAATGATGTTGCTAAATTAGCATCTGGTACTTCTGTTACAAAGAAGGTTGGACAGTGGGTGAGTGAGCTTGCGGTTAGTGATTATTTAAACAATGGTTACAAGATGACTGGTAAAAATCGGATGTCATACTGTGCTCCAGAATGGATTGCAGGTAAAAAGAAAGGTGGTATTTTGCTTCTTGATGATTGGAACCGTGCAGACCAAAGATTTATTCAAGCCGTGATGGAGCTGATAGATCGTCAGACATATATTTCTTGGTCACTTCCTGAAGACTGGCACATTGTATTAACTGCAAATCCAGATAATGGAGATTATATGGTTAATTCCGTTGATTCAGCTCAGAAAACACGTTACATTACAGCTAATCTACAGTTTGATGCAGATTGTTGGGCTCGTTGGGCAGAAGAAGCAGGTATTGACACAAGATGTATTAATTTCTTGTTATTACACCCAGAACTTGTAACACAAGAAACAAATGCAAGAGCAATTACTACATTCTTTAACGCTATATCAAGTTTTGAAAACTTTGGAGATAGTTTACCTTACATTCAAATGATTGGAGAAGGTAGTGTTGGTGATGAGTTTGCTTCTATGTTTACCGTGTTTATTAATAACAAGTTAGACAAGTTGGTTACACCAAAAGATTTATTGACTCATGATAATGAGACATATATCCTTGGTGAATTAACAGCATGCGTTGGTAAAGATGATAATTATCGTGCTGATATTGCATCAACTATGGCAACAAGGCTTGCTAACTTTGCAGTTGTATACTCAAAGGATAATACAATCAGTCAAAAAATTACAGATAGATTGGAATCGCTTTGTACAAAGGAGCATTTTACCAATGATCTAAAGTATCTAATTGTAAGAACTATTTTTAACGGGAATAAACAAAAGTTTAATAAACTTATGATGAAGCCTGAAATAATTAAAATGACAGTAAAATAATGGCAACAAAAAATTTATATGATTCATATAATAAAGATGCACTGAAATATTTTAATCTGGAGGACGAGACTGTTTACGGTCTCGTCACTTCAAATAATGAAATAAATGATGTGCTTATAACACAAGATGTTACAAAGTTTAATAAAATTAAAGATATATTATCAGACACAACATTGCAGAATGATAAAATTAAGGATGAAAAAAGAGGTTTTATATTGCCCAAATGTCCTGTAACATTAGATAGAATTAAGGCTTCAGCTAAAGAACATAGTGTTTCTGTTACTAATGATTATGATAAAGCTGACTTTATAATAACTCATGATAATATATATGAAAACTTCAATAACGGAGAAAAGATAAAAACATCAATACTCTTATATAAGATATGGAATTATGAAGCTTTTAGTGATACTAATGGAAGATGTTCATTTATTGAAAACTATGATAAAAAGGTAATATATGATGAAAAACTAGAAACTTATTTTCAAAGCTATCAAGCTAGTGATGGTGATACTTTAATGGAAGAATGGGTAATAACACCAATGGCTCTAAATTTAGCATATTTAGTTGATACGGGAGATCTTAAAGTTATAAATGTAAATAGTCTTTTACATGCATCTGCAAATATTACACCTTTATCTAAAACAATGCTTGATGAAGTAACACAATGGGTTACATCTTATGATGAGGATAATAGAGCAATAGCTGGAAAAATAATACCTACTATAGATTATAGAAAGAATAAACATCTAGTATGGCAATTAGCTCAAGAGATAGGATCTTATATTTATAATTATAATAGAGATAAAGATGTGCAATATTGGGTTGAAGAGTCTAGGGTCAATGAATATTATCATATGAGTGCTCAAGACATGATTCTAGATTTAGAAAAAGAAGGAGAACTCAATAGTGAATCCTTTAAATATTTAGAAAAAATAGTGCGTAAAGAAATAAGCATACACAATAGAGATCTCTATGTGTTTAAAGTAAGTGTAAAACCAGAATATAAAAAATACCTAAAATGAATAAAATAAAACTATATTTTTTAAATGTAGCTCTAGATGAGCTACCAAAAGGAGAAGTTATTAAAAGTGAATGTATAAGTACAAATCCGTACTTAAATTGGCATGATCAATCTATATATGAGAAATCTGATCATCAATCAGAGCCTCATCCTTTTTTGTCTGGTGTAAAAGATGTTCCAACACTTCAATATATGGAGTCTATTGATATTATGAATAATGAGTCTTTTTATAGGACACCTCTTATAACACTACCTCAAAATAAAACATCTTTATTAAAAAGTAAATATAATATATCTATCAAAAGAGATATTGATAAAGCAAACTATTTAATTACTTCAGATAATTATTACAATTCTTTATTTCACCAAACTTATGATGATTATGTTTCTTTTTATGAGGTTAAGAGTTTGTTAGATGAAAATAAAAGACATTATGAAGATTATAGCATTATAGAAGATTTCTTTAGTGATATAGAAGATCATAATGAGGATACTAGTAAAGTATATATTGCGTTAACACTTAGATGTAATTATGATATAAAACGCAAATTATCAGATAGCATGCGTTCTATTACAGGACACTCTAATGAGTTAAGTAAAATAAATCCATTTATATTAAAGAATGAAAGTATGTCTGATGCTTTATATAATCATACTAAGATTGTATCTGATCAATATATAATAAGCAGATGCAATGAAGATTCTGTAATTTTAAAACCTGAAGATTTAAAAAATATAGCAGCAATGCTAAAATCAGATGATTTAGAAAGTGCAGCTTTAGCACTAGAAATGATGGCTAACTGTAATATTGAAAAGTCTTATGATAAAATAGCATTAATGTTTGCGTTTTATTTAGATTATATGAAGCGTCTCCATAATTGGAATAGTGTCAATGTAAAGTCAATGCGTAAAATATTCAAGGATATTTCAGAAGTTCATTATCACTATACATATGGATTTGAATCTCTAATAAAAACGTTAAGTAAAAAAAATGCTTTAACAGGATTTGCACAAAAAGTCATAATGAAAAAAATGTATGATACAACACTTAGTCAGGTAGGATTAGCAAGAGAAAATTCTATTTTTAACTTTAAAGTATCAGATTTAAAGTTAAAAGATGATATTAACATACCATTTTAGGGGTAAGCCATAATTGATTGTTATTGGGTGTGTGAAAGCGCACCCACCCCTTTTAATAATTCAGTGCAAAACGATTGCACACAATACTTTAATATGAAATGTACAATATGTAAAACAGAAATAATAGGTTATGATCATAATGCACGGCCAGTTGCTGAAGGCAGATGCTGTGAAAGATGTAATCATAATGTTGTAATCCCTACAAGAATAAAGTGTGTAGTGGAAGTATATAAAGAAGCCCAAGATGATTAAAGTTCAAAAGACAAAAACTTTAGTTACCAAAGACAATAACAATAGTGCAAATTGCATAGCGCCAAATCTAATTTATGGATGTTTTGGTGGTTGTGTAAATACTTATTGTTATATGTCACGATATAATGGCAACAGAGTATTTGTTAATGAGAATGTTGATCAAATATTTAACTCTGTTGTAGAGTGGGAGAAAGAATTTACCAAAGTTCCTGATCAACAAGACCCCATATATACTATGGTAGATGTAGCATGTAATACTGATTTAGTATTGATGCAAAAACATTTACCAGAGCCACTGATAAATTATCTTAAGAGATATGATGATCATCCTAGATTGAATACAACAATGGCTACAAAGTATCCTAGTTTATTAAACGTAGATGTTAATCATTTTAATAAGAAGCCAAGAGTAAGAGTAAGTTTAATGCCGCAAGTGTATGCAAATATACTAGAACCTAAGATGCAAAAAACTATTAATAGAATACATGAAATCAATAGACTAAAAGATCTTGGATGGGAAGTTCATATAAACTATAGTCCTGTTGTATTTAGTCATAAGTGGTCAGAGTATTATGATGAATTATTTAAAAATGTTAGGGCTATAGCAGGTGAGAATAAATGTGAAGTTATTGCATTGACTAATCATCCTAATCAAATGACCAAGGCATCTGAAGAAGTTCAAAAGCTAATGGCCGGTTCATGTGAAATTAAGAATAAATCTGGCGTAATGAGATACCCAATTAAAGATAAGCATGCATATTTGGAGCATTGGAAGTTTTTGTATTCTGCTTATTTTGATATTAATACAATTAGATATATATTTTAAATTATGAGTGAAAAAGAAAAATACAATAAAGAAACCTGGGAGCCTGATAAGTCTGATGCAAATCACGGTAAAAAGTATGCTCCTATATTAGATGAGATGATCCAAGGATTTTTAGAAGGAATTACAGAAGAAGACATGTCCTACATACACGAGCGTAAGATTGAGCCCTATAAGAAAAAACTCTATGTAGTAATAAAAGATTTTACTAATAGTGTAATTTCTAAATCTTTAGATCTTCACTATAGTTATGTTAAAGCTTCTATGGAAAGAGATCAATTACTAAAGAAGCTAGATGATGTGGGTATTACAATTAAGTTAGATATATCAGAGGATGATATAAGAGATGAGATAATGAAACAAGTTAAAGAATCGTAATATGGCAACAAGCAATCAAAAGGTAGCGTGTTTATTAGGCATACTCCCTATACTTATGGATTTTATGGAGGATGTTAAGTATGAGCATCCTTCTTTATATAAAAGGCAAATTAAAAAAGCCGGTAATGAGTTTATTGCTGAAGTAGAAAAGATGGGTGATAAAGTATACAAAACAATAAATGATAATCCTGAAGTAAACAATAATGAGTTTTCACAACAAGTTATTGATATGGGTATAGCATTTAGAGAGTTTATAGAAACAATTAAAGATGGATCAAATGAGTCTTGAAAATGAAAAATTAAAAATTCAGCAAGTAATAGCTTTTTTAATTGATAACGAACAATATGGAGATGATTGGAAAGAACATATTGATATTCTTCAAAAAGTTTGTGATGAAATTGAAGATGAAGAACCTGAAATGCCCGAAGGTGGGTGGGAATGCTCTGAGTGCGGAGCTTCCGTAGATAATATGAATGACTATTGTTCTCAAGGATGTTTTAACGCAGGAATGAGATGATATACGCAGCAATAGGAATGGTACTAGCAGTAACACTGTTATACGCAAATACATTAGATTAAATGATAAATAAACAAAAAGAAGAAGAGTTTTATTCTAAAGATTTTAACTTTAGTTATTCTTCTTTAAATAAATTAGTATTTTCCCCATCCTTATTTTATAAGGACTATATTCTCCAAGATAGGGAGATTAAAACGGACAAACATCTTGTAGAAGGTAAATTAATACATTGTTTACTATTTGAACCCGAAGAGCTTGAAAACAAATTTGCTTTAGTTCCAGGTAAAACACCAAGTGATAATATCAGAAAGGTGATGAAGAGTATGGTTGAGTTTACACATGAGCAGGAATTGAAAAATGTCCGGGATCATGTAATACTAGATGCATTAAAGAAAATGAATCTATACCAATCGCTTAAGACAGATGAGTCTAGAATTGCAAAAGTTAAAGTTGATGACTACGATCCTTATTGGAAGTTTTTATTCAATGAATCTAAGGATGTAATTGATGTAGAAACGCATCTTCGTTGCCAAAAACAAGTTGATATAATTAGATCTAATAAAGATGTAATGGATTTATTTGGTAATGGTAAAGTAAATAACGGTACTGATTTTGAATTAGATTTTGAAGAAAGATATGTAGAAAAGTATCTTAAATGCAATCTTAAAAATTATAAATTTGGTTTACACGGTTATATAGATTACTATCAAGTAGATAAAGAAAAAAAAGAAGTAATAATATGTGATTTAAAAACAACAGGTAAAACTATTTCTGACTTTGCAGAGACGGTTGATTTTTATAACTATTGGCTCCAAGCTGCAATATATAATTATTTAGTTTATAAAAAACTTGATCCTAAAGATGCGGATAATTATAAAATTTTATTTAAATTTGTTGTGATAGATAAGTATAATCAAGTATATGTTTTTGACGTACTTGAAGGTACAATGGGAAAATGGGCTCAAGGATTAAGTCATATAATAGAACAAGCTAACTATCATTATTCAGAGAGAGATTATAGCCTACCATATGAATTTGTAATAAATAAACCAAAGTTATAAATGATAGGCACATATACGCAATATTTTCAAAAGAGTAAGGTATTTTTATACCCTCTACTTCAAATAAAAAAAGGAGAAGACTTTGTTCCCATAGAAACTTATATTCTATGGGACGGCCTTTATGATCAAAGTAATTATAAATATATATGTATTTACAGAACAGAAAAAACCCTTGAATATAAATTATTTGAAGATAGAGTTTTAAAGAATCACAAGCTTTTGGAATGTAGCGTAAGTCTCTCAAATAAAAAACATCTATATGTGTTTGATTATTCTAATTATAAACATGACTTTGATATGTTTATTAGCGGGAAGTATTCAAAATTCTCAGTAGCAACTAAAAATAAAATTTTAAATTATTTTGGTAAAGTTGGTAAGATTAGTGATTATATTAAAAGCTTTTTAGATCCAGAAGAGTACCATGAAATATATGCAGAAGCGCTAATGGTTAACATAGAAGATATAAAGTCTGTATATGAAGTATGTAGTATTCCGGATATAAAAAAAGAAACTCTAAAAGAAAAAATTCCAAATGAGTTTGCAATTTTTAAGAATAATTCTTTACCTTTAGATCAAAATTAAAATATGAGCAAAAACCAAATCGGTCAGAATATGATGATAATATCATCATCTTTTAGAAATGTTAAATCATTTAGTTTAATGCCAGTCAATAGTGACTGTCCATATGTTGAAGCAATGTATGATCCAAGTTCTGGAATACTTGCTGTTATAACAAAAATCAGAAAGCAATCTTTTCACATGATGCCAAGATTAGACGACAATGGCCAACCCCAAAGACTAAAAGTTCCTAATAAAGAAACAGGAAAAGTCCATAAGGAACAAAGGGCAACTATTGAAACTTTTTCAGAAGTATATATAACTGAAGAAACTGAAATAGAAAACTTTATATCAATGTTTGCAATAAATGCATCTACATTCCCATATAAAGATTCTTTTGTGGATGTTGCTGAAACTAAAACATCAAATATTATTATGCCTGGCTAAACTACTAAGTATAATTTAAATAGTGTGCCCTCAGCTCAACCACACTATTTAGTAAAGCCTCTTAATCGAGGCTTTTTTTATGAGCTAAAATTTAAAATATGAAACACTGGGTAATGGATTATGAGACCTTATCTAATTGTTTTGTGGGAGTATTCCAGCATTATAAAACTTCTGAACAGAAAATATTTATAGTGCATGACTTACAAAATGATTTTGATAATTTCATAGAATTTTTAATTGAAAATAGAGATGAGAAGCAATGGCATATATCCTATAATGGATTAGCTTTTGATGCTCAGGTTACTCAGTATATACTAAACAACTATGAGTTGTGGTCTAATATGTCGGGCTGTGCAATAGCAGAAGTTATTTATGCATTTGCTCAAGAAACAATAGCTAGGCAGAATAGAAAAGAGTGGGGTATATTTGCACCGTGGCATATACAGATAGGTCAGATTGATTTATTTAAAATGCATCACTGGGACAACCCGGCTAAACGTTCTAGTCTTAAGTGGATACAATTCAGTATGGATTGGGAAAACTTGCAGGACATGCCTATTGAGCATACTGTAAAGATTGAGACACAAGAACAACTTGATACTATAGTTGGATACTGCATTAATGATGTTGCATCTACTAAAGCTATATTTGATAAGTCTAAGTCTCAGATAAAGCTTCGTAAGGAGTTAACAGATAAGTATCAGATTGACTTATATAGTGCATCTGAGCCAAGGATAGCCAAAGAACTATTTGCCTACTACTTAGGTAAGAAGTTAAACTTAAGATCTAAAGAAATAAAGGGTATGAAAACCTATAGGAATATAATTAAAGTCAAAGACTTGATACTTCCCTATATAGAGTTTAAATCTCCTGTGTTTCAACAAGCCCTAAATAAGTTTAATACTTTAGAGTTAGATGCTATGCAACTTAAAGGCCAATTTAAGTATAAGCTTGAACATAATGGTGTGCATACAACTTTTGCTTTAGGTGGTATACACGGTGCTAGAAAAAGCGGTGTTTATAAATCAGATGATGAACATATTATTATGTCTTCAGATGTTACATCTTTCTATCCTAATCTATGTATCCGCAATCAATGGTCACCGGGACACTTCCCAAAAGAAGAGTTTTGTGACCAGTATGAATGGTTCTTTGATGAAAGAGTTAAGATCCCAAAGTCTAACCCAATGAATTATGTATATAAAATTATACTTAATTCAACATTTGGTTTAAGCAATGAGGAGAATAGTTTCTTTTATGATCCAGAACTATGCATGCGTATAACTCTTAATGGCCAATTAAGCCTGATGATGTTATATGATATGATACTTGATGCAATACCTGAAGCATTTGGTTTATTACAGAATACAGATGGTGTTGAGATTAGAATCCCAAGAGATAAAAAAGATATTTATCTTAAAGTCTGTGAAGAATGGGAAGATATAACTCAATTAAATCTAGAGCATGATACATATCAAAGGCTTATTCTAGGTGATGTCAATAATTATATCGCTGTAAATGATTTTAAATCTGTTGACTTAACTACCTGGAGAAAAGTTAAAGAAGAAAATCCTCATTATTTGTTTAAGGTGAAAGGTCCAGAGTTTATGTACGCACCTGTTAAACTTAAGGGTAGATTTAATTTTCATTCGCTTGCACTGCATAAGAATAAATCTAAGCTTGTTATTCCAAAAGCAATATACAATTACTTTGTTAAAGATATATTGCCTGAAGATTATTTGCAAAAGAATAGAAATATTCTTGACTACTGCATTGGTATGAAGTCTAAAGGTGCTTGGAAACAAGTAGCTAGATCTACACCCAACGGTGTTTATAAAGAAGAAAATCTGCAAAAGATTAATAGATATTATATATCTAAATCCGGAAATAATAGTTCAAAGATAATAAAAGTTAACAAGAATGATAAAAGAGAAATACAATGTGAATCTGGACAGTGGCTTCAATCTATTTATAATAAAATAGAGTTAAAATCAAAATGGGAAGACTATAATCTTGATATGAGATACTACAGTAAGGCCATTGAGTCACAGATAGAAGATATCTTGAAAACTAATATTAATCAATTAGAATTATTTTGATGAACGGAAAAAAATTAAGATTTCAAATAACGAAATTTTTAGTAGGACTAACAATCCTATCCATATTATTATGGTTAATTATGTTTTAATTTAATTAAATTTATTATCTTTACACCTATAAAGTTTAAACATGAAAAGTCAAATCAACGTAGAAAAAAGTTATGTACTTAATGCTGAACTACCAAATCACGGTAGTTCTTATACAGTTATATCACATAAATATGTGATAGATACAACAAAACAAATGCTAGCATCTAGCGGATTTATAGTAACAAATGAGTACTATAGAGCTAATAATCAAGGTCAAGTTGCCCAAGGGGTATATCATATAAGACCTATTAGTTCTGAGAATGAAGCTGATGAAGATCTAGGAATGATGTTTGCTTGGACAAACTCATATGATAAATCAATAAGATTTCAGTGTGCTATCGGAGCATATGTAATGGCTTGTTCCAATGGAATGGTATGCGGAGAATTAAACTATGCTAGAAAGCATACAGGATCAGCAGATCAGGAGATAAGATCTCAAATATCTAATCAAATAAAAAATGCACAGAAAGCATTTGATAGAATTCAAAAAGATAAAAATTCTTTAAGAGCAACAACTTTAGATAAAAAGAAACAAGCTGAGTTACTGGGAAGAATGTATTTTAATGAAAACCTTATTAGTCCAAGGCAAATGTCTGTAGTTAAAGATGAGATGCGAAATCCTTCCTTTGATTATAATGCAGACATGGAAAATGCATGGGCTTTTTATAATCATGTAACGCATTCATATAAATCCGTACATCCAAGATCATGGTTGTCAGACTCAAAAAAGTTTCATGATTTTATGATGGCAAATGTTCTAAAAGGCGCAGGATTAGTTGGTGTTGATACTATAAATACACAAGCTAGTATAGAGATGGAAGATGTAAATCATCAAGAAGTTACATACGAAGAAGCTCAAGAATATATTGCCGGTCAAATAGCAATAGATCAAGAAGATGCTAGAGAAGCAGCTGCAAATGGACCCAGTGATTTAATTGATGATAGTTTTGAAGAAGAACTTGATGAAGATTTTGATTTTACAATTTGATTGTAATAGGTCTTATGTTAAAGGCTTTAATAGCCATATTATTAATCTATCTTGTAGCTACTAAGAAGGATAGGTACTAATAAAATATACAGGGTAGGAGTACCCGCGAATTATGAAATAAGTGAGAAACCAACACCCATTAGTTTTTGTATATTTTTCTAATGGGTTCTTACGATCTAATTGTTGCTGATATATTTAGAAAGTCTGAAGGATCTGCAACTATTGAGTCATAGCTCCATCCTAAAAATAAAAGATCTCCTTTATTAATAATGCTGGAACCTCCTAATGTAATATTATATATTATTTCTTTACCATATGTGCTTATTCCACCGCTTGTAAGATCAACATTTAAATTAAGATTACCTGCTCCAGTTATTTGACTTAAAGTAGTACCTGCTACTCCACCATTACCAAGATCATCAGGATCTAGTTTATATAGTTTCCAGTTTAAAACAACATTTGTTATGTTTGATTGGGCTACTATTTGTATTGATAAGTCTTCACCACTTAATACATCTACAGGTGAAGCATATGATATACCTACAAGTTTTCTTGTATCAATGACAAATGTGTCAACTTTTGCATGATCGTTAGAGCTATAACCTATAAATGGGGATGATACATCAGCACCAGGTATTCCAGCTTGTCTACCGATACTAAGAATATCAGAACTTGTTGAAAATTTGCTCAGTAAAGAAGAAAAATTTTGAGTAAGTAAAATTGTAGATTTATTGGAAAGTAAATCAAATTCAATATAGTCACCATTTTCTTCTATGGTTAAATCTAAAGAAAGACTTTTAAGTCTTCTAAAATTTACAACAGGATTTCCTGTAATAGGGTCCGTGGTTTTATCTTTAAAGCAGCCTGCGTTTAAATCACCAATTGGTAAATTTTCAAATGTAGAATCGGATCCAGAAATAAGATCTTTAACTTTAATAAGCTTAGCGTTTTTATATGGGACCGGAGAAGCTATACCTTCTATATCAGGCTCTTCATTGATTCCTAATACAACAACATCTAAAGGATCAGCTTTTGATACAAACTTTTTCCTTTTAAAAAGACTTAATATATCAGTTAAAATGTTCATCGTTTACCAGAATAGGTATTTGCAGATGGTACTGTACCCCCTAAATTCATTTTCTTATTGCAACCACAGTCACCTTTTATTTTTTTTGATGCTCCCGGCATACTCATGTCAAGACGACCTTCTAGTTTAGTAAGTAATGATCCCCCATTTGTTTTTTTAATACGTGCCATATTTATTTATTAAAAGTTAAAGTAATAACTAAAAGATATAATTTTAAAGTTGAGTAGTTATACTCCTCATCTTTTTGAATGAATTCCCAACCTAATGCAAATCTATCATGAGGCCAATGTAAACAAATTTCTAAAAAGGGTTCTTCACTCATACCCTTCTATTTACTATCTTTTTTCTTATTTGTATTTCTTACTTTCTCAATTGATCTGCCACCAAAGTATGCGCCTATAACTGTTAACAAAGTAATTTCCAATAGATTAATCCATCTTTCTGAAACAGCAAACTTAATAACCCCCGCATCAATAAATACAAGAATCATTGTACAAACTACTAAGAATATTAAAACCATAGGTCTAACATTCTTAGAAAGCCAAGAGTCTGAATTCATATCAGACCTCCAACGTTCCGTAACATTTTCCTGTACAGTAGCTTCACTATCAAGCAACATTTGCTGCATAGCATTTTTAAGAATCATCTTTTCCTCTTTAGAAGTAACGACTTCATCTATGATTTTATCAGCTTTACCAAGAAGGCCGCCAAATAATTTTGCTACCCAGGGTGCTGCCATTATGGATACGTTTGTGTTTCTTTACCCATCATTGCCTTTAATGCTTTTTCCTTACCATACATAGCTTTATCATTAAAGTATTTCATTGGATTACCAACATAATCTTTAGCCATAGGAGCTTTTCCTCCCATTCCATATCTAGGTTTTGGCGGCATTGGTTTATCAGGACGCACTCTCTTTGGCATAGGACCAAAAACGTTTGATGCAGGAGTCTTTTTAGCCATACGGTCTGCCATTCTATCTGCTCTTTTGCTAGATATACGTTTATTTGATCCTGAAGACTTAATAGTCTCTTTTCTAGGTCCACTTCCTTTAGTAACTGTTTTACTTCTACTTACTGTTCCTTTAGCAAAAGGATTCATTGGAGTTCCAACAGTTTTAGTTTTAGTAATAGTTTTATTACCTCTTTTTTTAGTAATAGTTTTTGTTTGAGTTGGTGTACCACCTACTTTACCGGCTCTTGCACTAGAGTTATCCGAGTATGTTACTTTTCTTCTTTTAGAACCGCCCTTTTTATATTTCATTCCTGCGGCTTTCATGTTTGCTGGCATAGCTTTAATTTTAAAATTATTATTTTTTCATTTTACCTAATGTTAAAGCTAGTCTAGCTCGCTGGGCAGTTTTACTGTTACCTTTTGCTTTTTGCTTTAACCAAGTTTTTTTTATTGTACCGTCAGACTTTAATGCTCCAGCTCTTTTTGCTGTAGCTTTAAGACTACCTGGTTTTTTAATAGCACCCTTTATCCAATTACTTTTTTTTGGGGCTGCCATTCTTGTTAAATTTTTTTCCTTTTAATGCATCTGTTACATCCCCCATTTCTTTAGCTGCATTTTTAGATCTACGTACAGTTTCTTTAACAACTGCAATGGCTTTTTCATCAATTGATGTTTTTGACCAAAGCCAATGCCATCCTAGAATGGCCCAAACACAAATGTTCTTTAATGATAAAGTCCAAATAATATTTAAAATAAATTTTAATATTTTCATAATAGTATCTTTATATCTTAATATACAAAAAATTAATGAGAAGTGCAAAAAGAAGTATAGTATTACCCCATTGTCTATTTGCCATTAATTGCATTGATAATTCTGATTTCCATCTGACCCATCTCTGATTTGATATCAGCTAGAGCTTGATCATTCTTTTCTCTATTTCTTTCTACCTGCTTTTTAAGGTCATCAATTCTTTTATGAAGAAGGGTATGATGATCTTTTTTATCTACTTTCATTTCTTCTAGTTCTTTTTCTAGACTATCTAAAGTAATCTGTTGTATAGTGACTTTTCCTTTTAATCCGTGCCATATACCTAATGCACCCGTTATTGAAACTACCAGTGCTATCAACGCATCAAAACCTATTTGTAAACTTGAAACTTCCATCGTGTTGTGTATATATAAAATAATTCTAAAAATATAAGTATTTATGCGTATAATTGCATATATATAATATACGAAGAATTATAATTTAAAACAATAAACTTTAAAATTATGAGTGAAAAAACTAAAAGAAGGCATAAATTTAGCATTACATTTTTGCCTAAAGAGATTTTACTAGGATTCTCTGGTATAAATTCTCAAGTTGCTTTAGAGGATGGCCAAATTGGCCATTGCTATGGTATTGAAATTGGATTTTTATTTTTTAAAATAATGTACCTAAATTATTAGTTTAAATTGTAGAAATTCTTTAAATTAAATAAGAAGACATTTCAGCTATACTAGTCCAAAAAGTATAGCTTTTTTTAACTAACAATTTAAAAAAAAATAAATATGAATGGAAACATTTTCAAGACCCGTGTCAATATTCTACCATATGAATATCCGCAACTATTAGATTACAAAGATGCTATCAGACATTCCTATTGGATTGATACTGAATATAATTTTACAGAAGATATTTCTGATTTTAAAACAAAGATTACTGATCAGGAAAGAGAAGTAATTAAACGCACAATGCTAGCCATTGCTCAGATTGAAGTAAAGGTTAAAACATTTTGGGGCGATTGTTTTAAAAGAATGCCTATAGCTGAGATCGGTGATGTAGGTATGACATTTGCAGAGTCTGAGGTTAGACATAAAGATGCCTACGCCAGGCTGCTTAGAATCTTAGGCTTAGAAAAAGAGTTTGAAAATGTAATTAATGTTCCTGCTATAAAGGGGCGCATGGATTATCTAAACAAGTATCTTGATGGTACTAGAAGTAAAGATAATAAAATGTATACCAAGTCTGTGCTGTTGTTCTCACTGTTCATTGAGCATGTAAGTTTATTCAGTCAGTTTCTTATTATGATGAGTTTTAACAAAGAGAAGAATCTTTTCAAAGGGATCTCAAACGTTGTTGAAGCTACCAGTAAAGAAGAAGACATACACGGAAACTTTGGTGTTGAGTTGATCAATATCATTAAGAAAGAGAATCCGGAGTGGTTTGATGCAGAATTTGAGGAATTAGTTTACTCTGCGTGTAAGAAAGCTTATGCTGCAGAAACCGAAATCTTAGATTGGATATTTGAAAAAGGTGAGTTAGACTTTTTATCCAAGGAAACAATAAGTAATTTTATTGCAAATAGATTTAATAACTCTTTAAGTAAAATTGGTATGGACGGATTATTTATCGTTGACCAAGATCTCTTAGAAAACACACGGTGGTTTGATGTAGAGTGCACTGCAACCAAAGAAGGCGACTTCTTCTACAAAAAACAAATTGATTATAACAAAAAAAGCAAGAGTATAACACATGCAGATTTATTCTAATATGAAATACCCTAAATATTATTGGCTCAATGATGAGTCCCGCCTCTTTCTTTCAAGAGGATATATCAGTGAAACACCTGAACAAAGAATTAAAAGTATAGCAATCACTGCCCAGAAGTATCTGGGAATTGATGGATTTGCTGAGAAGTTTGAAGACTATATGGCCCGCGGCTTTTATAGTCTTTCAACTCCTGTTTGGATCAACTTTGGTAAGCAGAAAGGTTTACCGATTAGTTGCTATGGATCTAATGTAGATGATTCATTAGATAGCATATTAAACGCAGGACGTGAGATTGGAATGATGTCAAAGTATGGCGGAGGGACAAGTGTTTACTTAGGTAACCTTAGACCTCGCGGTACAGAGATCTCAACAGGAGGTCATGCCGATGGCCCCGTGCATTACGCAAAAATTTATGACACAGTTGTGGACGTTTGCAAACAATCAGAAGCAAGGCGTGGAGCATGTGCTGCTTGGCTACCAATTGAACACCCGGATATAATGGACTTTCTAGACATTGGTTCTGAAGGTAACCCCATCCAAAATCTACAGTACGGTGTAAGTGCCGGTGATGAATGGATGAAAGAGATGGAAGCTGGGGACCAGGAGAAACGTAAAGTTTGGGCCAAGGTTATTCAGAGACGTTCTGAGTTTGGATTTCCCTATCTTATGTTCCGGAACAATAGTAATGATAATACCTCTCCTTATAAAGATTTGGGCATGGAGATTACCGCATCTAATCTTTGTTCGGAGATACAGCTGCCAACTGATAGCTACAATTCATTTGTATGTTGTCTTGGATCGTTGAATCTGTTGCATTGGGATGAGATCGAAAGAACAGACGCAATTGAAACGTATGTTATGTTCTTAAATGCCGTGATGGATGAGTTTATATCTAAAGCTCGTACACTACCGGGTATGAAGAGAGCGTATAACTTTGCTAAGGAACATAGAGCTATTGGTCTAGGCGTACTCGGATATCATTCGTTATTGCAATCTAAGTTGCTTGAGTTTGATTCGTTGCAGACTAAAGGTTTGAATGAGCATATGTTTAAGTTAATAAAAACTAAAGCGGAAGCGGCCTCTGAATGGTTGCATGATAACTTCGGTTATAAATCTATTCGTAAAGGTTATGCTAATACAACTCTGCTAGCTATAGCTCCAACTAAGTCTAGTTCATTTATACACGGTGCCGTGAGCATGGGTATAGAGCCTATAAAGTCTAACTACTTTATTAAGGATCTTGCCAAGTCTAAGACTATATATCAGAATCCTTTCTTAAAGGAGGAGTTGCAAAAGTATGGTTTAGATACTCCGGAAACTTGGGATAGTATTTTAAAGAAGGATGGATCAGTTCAGCATCTTGACTTTCCTACTAAAGCTGTGTTTAAGTCCTTTGCGGAGATTACTCCAAAAGAACTTGTTCTACAAGCAGCTCAAAGACAGAAATATATTGACCAATCTCAGTCATTAAACCTAATGATTGATCCAAGCATCCCTGCAAAAGATATAAATCAATTATATCTATATGCATGGAAAGAAGGTGTGAAAACTTTGTACTATCAATTTAGTCAAAGCTCAGCTCAAGCTTTCTCTAGGAACATTCTTGAATGTTCATCTTGTGAAGGTTAGCCGGGTGTTACACCGGTAAAAGTGGAGGACGTAAAGCCGTGCAGGTTGAAGCCCTGGACTCCGCTTTTTTTGGTTCCGTAGCTCAGCTGGATAGAGCATCTGCCTTCTAAGCAGACGGTCTCAGGTTCAAATCCTGACGGAATCACTAGCTATATATGTAATTTGTAAATTTTGACATTTACAGCAGAGGGGATGAGAGTCCCCTCTATTACTTTATATAGAAGTTTTTCATATCAAGATAGTTCTGCCACTTTTTAATTGAATATAAAACAGGTACTGCATCTTGCCATTCCTTTTTTAGTTTCCAAGTTCCTGCTCTACTACCTCTTTGATAAACAACATCTTTATTTTTATAAAATTCTTTGTTGCTTTGCGTTATAGCATAATAAGGTGTCTCAACAGTTGACCATAATGCCTGACCAAGTTCACCCATAGTTCTAGATGATGCTATAGGAGATTTAATCATTTGATATTGTTGATCTGATCCCAATAAAGGAACGAATAAAATTAGTTCTTTAAAGGATCTATCTGCTTGGTATATTGCTATATTCTTAAATCTTTTGAGTATTTCATTATCATCATCATCGTCTGCAAAAGATGACATTAATATTTCTTTCATTACAAAAGTTAACATCATTATTCCTATTTCACCCATAGTTCTATAGAATCCAAACAATTGATTTCTAGCAACGTCTTTGTTTTTTTCATATGAACCGTCAAACTTTTGAATATAACCTTGCTCCTCCATAAAGTTTTCACCATAGTCCCTAAACTTCATATCTCCTTTTGCTATTTGACCAAAGGCATAACCCATAAACTTCCACCAAGATCTATATCGGCCTTCCATCCATCCTAAGTTTTCATCAAAATATTGTTGCTGAAATCTAGCTCTAATTGCAGGAGCAACCCATTTATGAAACTGAGCTGCTAGTTTACCTACAGTACTAGATTGAAGAACCATTCTATCTTCTGCTGCATAGTTACCGTGAATCTGTTTATTTACTTCCCGTATTTTATTTCTGAAATCATATCTAAAATCAACATTATATTCACCTACTTCTACAATCTGTTGTGATTTTCCGTCTTCACTTAGATTTTCAGGATCATATTTTACTATAGTTTTAAATCCTTCTTTTAGTTTAGGCATTTTAGTTTCAGCATCAAAATCATGAGCATCATAAAGAGATAAAATTTCACCAGTATCATCATTTCTGATAAATGTATCCATTAACATAGCTATACCAACTTTAGTTTGAACATTCCATTCTGCCGCATCTTGCATAACGTAACCCCATTCTGTAGCTTTAGTTAACCATGATTTATTAATTGATTCCATATCGGAGCCAGTCTCTCGTATATCTGCATCTTTATCCATCATTCTGAATAAAGACACAAAAGATTCATACTTACTAGATGGTAATGTAGGATCATAATCAGTTGCATTCATTGGTTTCTTTGCCGCTGATGCTAATCTGTGGATCATATCCGGCACAGCTCTTTTATTATATTCCATACTTGCTCTAGCAAAAGCTTTTGCGCTGTAGAATCTACCACCTATTGCTTCAATATTATCATTTAATCTACCAAGAACATAGTTGTTAAAGTTACCAAATGGGTTAAATGCAACATATGATAATGATGACCACTTTATTAAACCGTCCGCAAGCTTTTCTCCAAAGCCTTTAGTTAGTTGATCATTATCATAATAAACCATATTCATCCACTTCTTGGCTCTTTTAAGGATGTTAGAGTCTGTTCCTTTTACAGAACCTCTTTGCTCAAATCCAAGTTTAGTTTTAATACCAGTAGTTATCCTGCTATCTTGAGGTTGATATTCTCTTTTTTCTATGACTTTAAGCATTGCTTTCATTGTATCTTCTACAGTAGACATTGTATCATAATGCTCTGCCATAGTAAGAAACTTCAATAATCCAGAAGCCATGTCTTTATTAAGTTCACCTTTAGAAGGTTTATTTTCCAATGAGGCTCTTTTACCTTGAAGTAACGCAAGCCTATCTTTATATTCTACTTTGCTTATTTTATCATCAGTCATTTCTTGTTCTAATGATTCAATTTGCTCATCAATGTCCGCCAATTGCTTATCTGTGGCAGGAACCCCTGTATAAAAAATAGGCAAGCTATCTATTAAATTTCCATTTTCGTCAACAAATATTGATCTTTGTTGAGCTGTAGTTCTAAATAAATTCTTAATTCCTTTAGATGTTTTTGCAAACATATTTGTAAAGAAAGCACCTTTATCTTTAATGCTGCCTATTATATTTGCTCTAATTAAAGGTACTCTTCCTAGCATTTGATCTCTCTGTGCTTTTGGTAATTTTCGCAAAAGATCATTTTCAAATACATCTCTAAAAAAGTCATAGAACTCTTTTTGAGCTAGACCCAGTGCTGATTTATTTTCTTGAATTGCTACAAACTTTTCACTACGCATATCTTTACCAGACCTACTTACCAACCTTCTTTTTCTATATTCAGGTTTAACTGTATCAAATATTTGATCTTTTAATATAGCTCCTGTTGGGTTTCCATTTTTATCATTTTTCATGATAGTTTTACCTTCTACATCAACACCTGTAGTATAGTATTTTGCTTTAAATCTATAGTATGCATCATCAGAAATATCCGTTCTTCTTTTCCAAAATCCGTTTCTACCTACAGCTACAAAATACATATACTTTTTTCTTTCTTGTTTAAAACCATCAGTATAGTAATGATACTCTCCATCAATAGGTTGATTACCAGAGCCAATAGTTTCAGCATTAAAAAAGTCTCCAAATTTTCTTCTCTTTAGAGCAAGGTCTATATTATAATCTATGTCTTCTTGAGAAGCTGTTTCTAAGTTTGTAACATCTCTATATTGATAGGGTTGACCATTTTCATCATATAACTGAGATCTCAATTCCTCAAGCATATCGTAGTATATTTGTCCTATTTCTTGAACATATCTACCGGTAAATTCACCATTATCATCCATTTCTAACATGAAATCAAACATCTTTTGCGGATCCTTGTCAGATGAAAGCTTTTGAATTTTTGAAGCAAGATTTCTAATTGTAGATTCTCTTGCTTGAATTTTATCAAGAAGTTCCTGCTTTTTAGCTTTATAAATTTTATCCATTAAAGCTAACAATGTATCTGGGGAAGTTGCTAAATCTTTAGTTTGCAATTCTACAATTCCTATATCTCTACCAAACTGCATAAGATGATCTAATTCTTCTTCACTAAAGTTTTGATTAGATCTTGTTTTTACTATATTTCTTACATAGCTTGTAACCGCTTTATCAATAACACCTTCATTGGATTTTGTACCAACTAAATCATTTGCTTTAGCTTGAAGAGTAAAAGCAAGTCTTCTTTGTGTAGCGTTTAAAGGTTTTGAGTCAACAACTGAATATAAACCTTCAAATGTAGCAAGATAATTATCAAAATTTAAAGCATATCTAATGTATTCTGGTTTACCAAAGTTCTTGGGATTTTCCATATAATCTTTAAAATAATCCATTTGCTTTATAGCATCTCTAAGTAAGGATGAATATGTAGCAACTTTTGTTTTTGGATCTAAACTCATAGCTAATGTTATAGCGTTTATAGAGTTATTTATACTTTCTTTTAATTGAGATACAGATTTATGTCTACCTAAGAAAACATTATTTTTAAGCATTTCTAAAGCTTCTAATTTTCTTACTAAGCCTACTCTATAATCTTCCAAAGCCTGTGTTATAACCTTATATTCAGGATCTACTTTTTGATCTTGAGGTTGAGCTTCTTTAGCATTTAGTGTTGTATCTGCTTTACTTTCGGGACTTTTGCTTGAGGCTTGCTCTATTTTTCTTTTTGCTTGTGCATCTACACTTAATGGTACAATAGCATCAATGTATGGTAGATTTTGAGATTCCGGATGGTTTACCCATTGCTCAGTCTTAAATGTACCTTCAAATTTTTGATCTTTACCTTTACCAGTTATATCAATCTGCACATGAATTGTTGAAGCATTGCCATCTTGAGTGTTCATAGTATAACCCATATTCTCAAGCATTCTTCTATACAAATTAACCTGCAAATTATGCTGTTGTTCTTTGCTTAGTTCTTCAGCAATACCTGCTTTTTTAAGCATACTGTCTTCTCCAATTTTATATTTTGAATGACGGTATGATTTTTTACCTTTATATAAATCGTTGATACTTGTTTTAGAAGTTTTTAAATCTACAATTTTTAAACTACCGTTTGGCGCTACTAGCAATAAATCAATTGACCCAGCTAATTTTGTACTTTTATCAAATACAACTACTTGAGGTATAGCAATACTACCATCTTGAGTTAATAGAGCTAAATTTGCTTGCATAGCTGCATATGCATTTCCAAATTGCTGTTCATTTAAAATTTTCATTTCTGAAGCTATATCTGAAATAGACTTATCTGTAGCAAGGCCATCTAATATTGTATCAAAATCATTTCCTAAATCTAAGTTCAACTGAAAATCTTCTTGTGCTGTTTCAGACATTTTTCCTTTTATAGCTTCTGTTGTACTTGTCCATACTGTAGCTGAATCATTTAAATCTTGATACGTATGAGTTGCTTCATCTAAAACTAAAATAGGATCTCCATCTTTAAGTGTTGATGCGGCAAGATTTCCAACTTCTTTTGGAGAATGCATTGCTCCATGAAATAAGTTTTCTATTATTTCTTTTTGAGCTTGATTAGATTGTCGTATAGCATAATCATATGCTTCTTGTTTACCTGGTGTAAGATTATATCTTACTTTATTATTATCAGTCTTTAGATCAACATTAAATGATATATCGCTTGTATTTAAAAACTTTGCTATATCAGATAAAGTTGCATTATCTGGAATTATGTCTGGTGTCAACTTTGTTATTCTTCTAACTTCTTCATTTGCAAGTTGTTCATTATTTATAACATCATCAGTTGCGGATTCTCTTCTTTCTTGCTCAAGCAGTGCAGCATCACCTCTAAAGTAGTTTAAGTTTCTACCCGTAAAAACTTCACCTAAACTTTGAACAATAGAAAAAAACCAATCTACAAATTCCTTTATTCTATCTTTAAATGTTTTAGTTGTTTGCGTTTTAAACTCTTTATCAAAGTATCTAGATAAAGCTTGAGTTACTAATTCTAATTTTCTATCTGTTTCTGTAAATCCTCTTTCATCTGTATATGCTTCTACAATCTCTTGGTTTAATTCTGCAAAATTTAATTTTGCTTCCTCTAATAAAGAATTAAAAAGCTCAGGATTAGAAGCTGCAAATGAATCAACAAAAGGATGTAAAACTTCTTCAATTGCAATTTGATCAGTTACTCGTTCTTTTATAAGATATGCTGTACCATTAACGTAAAAAGATCTGACATCTTTAAATTCTTTAATATTACTCTTTTGATCTTTAGGTAATTTATCATAAATCTTTTTAGCCTCCCTTTTACCGAGAACTTTGATTTCAACAGAAGGAAACAATCTACTCAAATGTTCTATTAACTCCGTAGTATGATTAGTACCAAATGATCTAGATTCAGGTAATATATCTCTCTGTGTTAGAACTGTAGGCTCAAGCTTTATAGATAAGCCTTTTCCTATCATTTTTTTACTAAATATATCAAGAGGTATATTATTAGATATTAAATAACCTTGTATTCTATCATAGTTAAACTTTCTTATTCCGGGATTATATACCCTATCTTTTGATGATACTACATACCAATTATCACCAAGCTTACTTATCATTCCCTTTTGTCTCATGTTTTCATAAAGAGCATCAACAAAAGACTTTCTTTTTAAGTTAAAGGCTGTTTTACTTTGTTTTTCAAATTTCAATGCTTCTTCCACTGAGGGTATAGCATCCGAATTATTTACATCCTGCCATGCAGAGATTAATGAATTTGCAACTATTGGAGAGCCAACAGCTTTAGCCACAACTTTAAATTCATCCAAACTTCTATTTATACATCTAACTGCCATAATTAACCATTAAAACATTTATTAATTTCTTCTTTAAATTGTTCAAAGCTGGTATAAGCATTTGCTCTTTTAGCTTCTTTTTGTAAATCTGCAAGTGATGATATATCAAAAGTTCTTAATGTTCTTTTTTGAGGTATGCTCAAACTTTCCCAGAACTCTGCAACTTGCTCATCCATACTAACTTTAAACTTACTTTCATCTTTTTGTATTGAAGCATTTAAATCTAATTCACCTTCTATTTCCCCATCTTCTGGTAACTCCATAGAAGAACTTTGCGGGTCTGTGTCTTCAGATCCCGGAAGTACAAACTCACCTTCAACCTCACCATCAGCAGGTAAATCTACATTTTTGATATCTGTTTGTTTTTGACCATTTAAAGTTACATTATTTCCATCAAAACCTATCTCAGTTTGAGGATTATCTTTTAGATCCTCTGCATTTTTTTTAGATTTAATAGAATCATATTTATCCATTATCATGATAGCTCCTGGTGTAGTAAGAAAAAATTCAAATGTTCCTTTAGGCCCTTTTCTAAAACCTAATGTTTGATTTATCTCATCGTATTTAGCTTTTAGTTCAGCATCTAATTTAGGATTTTCCCCAGGAACATATAAGCTTGATACAGCAGCTCTTGCTTCAGCTGCAGCTCTCTTATTCTGTTTAGACATATCAGACTCTTCTATTGGGTTTGCATCTCTAATTATTTTTCTTACTTCCTTATTACTTTTTAAATCTCCAAAAATATAACCCCCTGCAAATTGAGCTGTGGATCCTTTTACATCTACTTCTACATATTGCGCATATGATCCTGAAACTAAAGGACCCGTATACATATCATGCATATTTTGTCTTTTCTTTGATCCAATCACCCTTTTTAACTTGAAGTATTTCCAGTTATCTCCTACTTTAGTTCTTATTGCTGCAGGAAAAATTACTTCATTTTGTACATACCCATTTGTTTCTACCTTTGTTGTACCAAAACCTTTGCTAGAAACTAACCCTATATTTTTGTCAAAAGCTTCTCTTGGTTTTCCTTTAAGTGTTTTTACAGAACTTGTTTTCATACTACCTTCAAATGTAGTAGATCTGCCATAGACACCTTTCAATAAATCAATTGTAAGGACTCCTTTATTACCTTCCATACTAATATTAATTGGAGCTTTTAAAGCATTAGTATTTAGCGTATCTTCTTTTACTTCTTCTTTTGTTTTGTACCCAGCAATGTTATAATCAAAATACTCATCCATTAATGTAACTAGCTCATCATATAATTCTGGACTATTATCTTGTAAACCTTTTATTACTTCTGCTGGTATACTTGAAGGCAAAAATACACTATTAAACATTCCTCTTTGAGAAGCTATTGCTTTAACTTGTTCTCTTAGAGCTTTCTTAGCTTGATCTACTTCAAATGGAGAATAATAATTTGTCTCTATATTTGCATCACCTTTCTTTATTATCAATCTAAATGCATTAGGTTGATCTCTTACAATCTTACTATCAGATGATCCTACACCAGCTTCATTATCAAATATTATAAACATATCATTTGGTCTACTGGCTACCTGAGTTTGTGTAAAGCTTTTATTAGCGATTATAGTATTAGCTTTAGGATTATATAAAGGTATTCCATTATGCGTACTTAGCATATATGAAGTTTTAGCACTCAAGAAATAGTTTGTTACCAGTTCTTCAAAGAAATCTTCATATGTCGTACCCATTACACTTTCAAAGAAAGCGCCATCTCCCCTTTTAAAGGCTTCTTTTATTGTTGAAGCATTTTCTAAATACTTACCTAAAGCGGGAGGTGATATTGCAGAAAGTAATGTTTTATACGCAGGCTGCAATCCATCTTTTACCATTAAGTAATTCATGATATCCATAGCTAAATATCTAGTCTTGGGATCTAAGAATAACTCTTTAAATCCATTTTGAAGATCTACTTTATCACTATCCTTTATTCTTGTTAATGTATTTGAACCTGCAATATATGTACCTGTTTTATTTCCTTCAGCTAACGCATCTTCCAATCTAATAAAATCATCTAAAAAGAAGTTAAACTTTCCATTTTGTAATTCTCTAGCTTTTTCAACTATAGCTACAATATTTATATTCTTATTATCACTTGGATATATAATATCATTAGTTAAAGTTGCACCTGCTTGAGGATCAGTTAACGATAAATGATGCATATAACTTTTTATTGTCACAATAGATAGAATATCTCTAGTAATACCTCTTTTAACATCAGGATCTATATAACGCATGACTTGATTTTTTACATCATAAAAGCTAGAATTATAAAGTAAGGTTGGCATAAACTTACTATAGCCACCTTTAGATCTAGATAAAAATATTTCAGGTAATAATTCATTATAGAATTCTTCAAATATACTTAAAGAGGTTGATTGCCATGTATTGCTTCTAAATAAAGGTCGTACATCCATTAATGGCAATTCTTCAAATCTCAAATTTTTCCATTCAGCATCTGGAATATTTAAACCTAATTTTTCTATTGATATAGCAGTTTCATCCATTGATGCAATATTCTGACCATATCCACTTGTTAAGTCCATTAAAGCACCCATTTCCTTAGTAAATCCCGATATCTCAAGAGCATTAAGAAACTGAGCTAAAGCATCATATTGCATTACAGCCTCTTCAAGAGTAATCGCCTCATTACCCTCTTCTGCTGCACTTGCTCTTTCTCTAATTAAGTCAGTGGCATCATTAAATTTAAGAATAGGATCTTTAATCAGTTCTTTGAGTGTCTCTTGATTTACATCAGTCGTGCCTACTAGACTTGTTCCCCTTTCTCCACCTAAGTCTTTTATTACTCCATAGAGTAATCTCATTTGAGTTTCAATGAATTTTTTTGTACCTATAAATTCAGGATTCGTTTTTTCTAAGAAGTAACTTCTTTTTATTGTTGGATTATTTACCAAGTAAATAGAAGTTTTAATCGGCACACCCATTGCAGTCATAACAGCAACTACACCCAATGCATTCTTAGCTAAACCTAATTTAGCCGCAAGTCTTTCCTTAGCATTATCTGTCATTGCTGTAATCAATGCTGATATAATGTATTGTTTTCTTCTACCTGCACTACCATCCTCTAATACTTCTCTATTATTTGTTCCAGAGAATTCATTATAAACTTGACCACCAAAAGTTAATCGCAGACCTTGCTCCTCACCTTTGATTGATCTACTTTTAAGTTTTACGTTATATTCTTGAAGTAAACTTAAAAATAAATTAGGTCTTACAACTGCACCAATAGATGCTGCACCTTCTTTGTTATTTCCAAAACCTCTACCTTGACCTAAAAGATTGTCTGGATCTAAACCATCTTCATTAACAGCATCTGCTAGTTCAGGAAGCTCTTCAATCACTTCATCCCACAAATCTGTTAATACATCAATATCTGCAGGTTCATATGATATTGGCATACCGTCCTTGTATGTTGTGTTATGCTCATTAGACATCATAGCCCATTTTAAGTCTAGAATTTCATTATTTACAGCACCGCTATAAGGTTGTCTACCCTTGTTCTGAATAACATAAGACTTGTATTGCTTTTCTGTTAAAGGGAGCCCTAATGTTAAAAGAGCATCAATAGTCTGTCTAGTCCACCCAGAATCTAGAAGCTTTTCAATTTCAGCATCTGTAAGAGAATTTTTTACACCTTGAATTTTGGCTTTATTAGCAGCTTCTTTATATACGGATCCTTTATCGTTAATACTCTTTTTAACATATCTTTGATAGTCATTAAAATTATTACCAAATTCTTTAAACTGAATTTTCATTTGCTCCTTCATATAAGGTTTACCTTTTGTACGAAGTTTATCTTTTACAAGTAAAGATTTTGGCTCAGTTCCCTTTATATAAATTCTTTTATTATCTCCTCTTTTATGTGGTATAAAATAATAAACATCTCCATTTTCAGTCTTCATCAGTGACTTTTCTATTTCACCAAAATTAACACCCCCACCATCTTCTTTAATTAAATCTAATTGTTTTTGAGCTTGCTCTAAACTATCTACAACCCAAACATCTAATGGTTCTTTAGCTTTAGTTTGATCTTTAATTTCTGTATGCTCATACATATCTACAACAACATCATAGATTTTTTCTTTCTTTCCGGTAGGTACTCTTTCGGAATAGTATTCTTTCATTTGAATATACAACTTATCAATATCAAAGTCAGCCCCAGATACCTCAACTAATTCTCTTGGAGATATTATACTAGATCCGTAATATACAGGTAAGAAATCTACAACTTTTATATTAATTGTAGAGTGATTATCTTGAGATGGGATACGTATACCAAACATTTTAGCTACAGAATCTGGTATAGCCTCTCCAGGTTTTAAGTCTAAGTTAGTATAAACATCTGAAGTATGAGCAGGTAGCATTGATTCGCTATATTTTACACCAGTATAATTACCTTTTTCATCATACTGCTTCATATCAAATCTTAACCTATCTAATATTATAACACCTTTACCTTTTGATTTATCTACTTCAGTTTTAAGAGTCTCAAAACTTTGATCATCGGAAAAGTCTACAGCTTCACCATTTCTTTTTACTAAATCATCTGCAGAATAATTATTTAAAAAATCATCTGATCTAATTATCTCTTGTCTATCAGGATATCCATTCTCATCTACAGATAGAACTCTTCTGTATACATTTACCCCATAGTCAGAAACTAATGCGGCAGATATACCGGGTAACTTTTCAGATATAACTGACTTGTTAAAATATGAAAGAAATAACTGCTCAAATTTTTCTATAGTAAGCGGATTATTAAGTTCGTATTTTGGTTCACCTGTATCAGGATCAAAACCAAAAAATTCTAAAAGCTCACTTGCTGACTGGCTTGCCATTAAAGATGTCTGAGCATACTGTAAATAAGCTAATAAGTCAGCTGTAATTTTCTTTTGATCAATGCTTTTATGCACTTCATTCATTGCATACTCTACATCAAAACTAAATACAAGATTTCTTTTATCTAAATACTTACCTGTTAGTCTATCCGCAATTGATTTATTATAAGTATATCTCAAGTCTCCTATAGTTTTTTCAACCCATCCGCCTTCACCATCAGGGATTGATACCTTAGTAGCATCATTTTGCTCTCCTGTTATCAATGTTTTAATTTGAGTAGGATCTGTTATCTCTAACTTATTAGATGGATTTATTACCTGGAGACCCATAAAATTAGCATCTAAAGTCATTGACTCACTTTTAGATAATGGTGTATTAACATTTTCAGTATCAACAAATGTGTTAATATTATTTACATTTTCCTTTAACATCTTCATTGCCGATATAGGAGCTGCTAAAGCAATAGTATCATTTTCTTCCTCAAACCTTTCCATACGCTCCCTCATATTATGAAGCTTTACTCTATCAGGTCTTGCTATCCAATTACCTTGAGCATCTTGATATGATGTGTATTGTTTAGTCAGTGTAAAAGCTGACATCTTTATGAATGTTTTACCATCACCATATACAAGCTTTTTGGAGTTTAGCATTGCTTGCGTTTTTGCAGCTCCTAGCTTACCAAATATTTCTTTAGTTGGTATTTTTTCTCCATTAGCAATTCTTTCTAATAGTTTATTTTGAGCAGCTGTAAGTTTTCCAAATCCAAACCACATATGCTTAAAGGCTTTTACTGTCATCCATAGCTGAGCATCTGCGTGATCAATATCCTTTTTTGCTTCTTCAGTTTCTCCAAATCTAGACTTACCTGTAGGTTCAGTCATTGGGAATATTGACATTTCTTGTACTGGCTTATTAATACCAAACTCAGGAGCAGCTATAGAACTGGCAGCACTATAATATGCAGCATTTTGCATCTTGGCTCTTTTAACAGCATCAACAGCATCTTTAAGACTTTGTGCTTGATCACCTAATAAGATTTCATTTAAAGAACTAGTATTAACCCAATTGCTAAAAAATATTTGAGCTAAATTCCAAGTTTTATTTTTAGCTCTCAAGTTTAATTTGTCTGCGGTAGTTGCGAATTTACCAGCATCTCTTGTTGCATCTTCAGGTCTAACCACACCATCCATTATAAATTTAGGTAGTTCATTATCTCCAAATAAAGCTTCTAAATCATTTTGAAATGCAGCAAACTCGTCCATAAGTCTTCTAGTTACAAAGGATCTAAGACTTTCTCTAGTTTCTCCTATAGATTCTAATATATCATCAAAACTAGTATTTGAAGCTTCTTCTCTACTTAACTTAGCTATAGCATCTTCCATTCGTTTTTTAAGACCACCTCTTTGTCTACCTTCCCTAACTATTCGCCCTGCATTTTCATAGTCCTCCCTCTCAACTGCAGCATTTTCAGCCTCCTTGAGTTCCTCTTGAGAAAGTTCTGTTATATCATCTTTTACTATTTCATATAAATGTTTTTTTCTTTTTCCTTGCAGGAACAATTTCATGTCCTCATTTTCTACCCACTTAGTTCTTTCTTGATCTGACCTTGTTCCATCTTTAGGCTGAATCCACTTAACGGTGTGTGTTTCTGTTTGATCATTTGAGATTGCATCCCCCAATTTATTTAGTATCTCCGATTCATTTGAATTAGTGATTTCTACAAAACCTACGTACTTTACTTTATGAAGTGTACCTTGATCTGCAGCAGCTTTTGCTAAATATTTATATGTCTTTCTTCCTTTTTTACTTTCCTTTTTTTCTGCACCATAGAGCACCATATCCTTCGTAGTTTGAGGAATGGTATGCTGTGACTTTTCATGCATCTTTTGACTACCCAAAAACATAGATTGAGATTCACTTCTTAATCTATCCGTTCCTACTGTCTCTATTAAAAACTGACCTACTCCAGCTTCTTCGTATGCTTTTATTTGAATAGGGTCTAATATATTTCCGGTATTAGAGTATTTAAATGCTCTACCGTTTTTATCATAAGCTTGACCATTCTTTGTAGCATTATATCCAGCTATTAAAGTACCCTCTTGAGTTTCGGGGTTATACTTACTATCTAACCCGCTTTCATCTAAGATTCTCTCAGTTTCAGCTTCTATCCTGTCTATAAAGTATCTTACCACTTCAGGTGTAAGTTCCATTCCGCCATCTTCACCATCCATTATAGATCTAATAACCGGAAGTGATACCATATCTCCAGTATTAGATGCTTCAATTACTCTTATGAGTGATGGTGTTAATGCTACATTATTCTTTCCGTCAAATACTGTTTCAATTTCACCAGTAGAATTATTCATATTAGCTGTATATGAACCTAACAAAGCCATTAAAAACTCTTTTTGAGTTAAATCACCGTATGTTATACCTTGTTCACTTTTATCATAACCCTCAACTATACCACCGCTATCATCTTGTCTTATATTTTTACTTGATTTTACACCCGCTATTCTTTGAATTTTTAATCTACCTTCAGCAGATAAAGCTCTAAATGCAGGACTTCCTAAAAGATAATTATAGTTAAGATCCAAATCCTTATAAATCTTATCTAACACTCCTCCTGCACCACTAACATCGTTTAGTTTAGCAATCTGTTTTAAGTGAAATGTAGGTAATTGATGTGCATAAACTAAATCTCCAGCTGGATTTTTAAATACAGAAGCTCCAACTGTTTCATCAAAGTTAGCATTTGATATTGCTATTTCTCTAAGTCTACCATAAACTCCTTCATCATCCTCCATCAAGTTGTCATTTAACTCTAATGCATCTGCCATATACATGACATGCTTGTAGTCAATTGCTTTAACATTTGGATATTGAATAGCTAATGATTTTTGTCTTTCTGTTTTATTTGTAACGTTGGCTGCTATACTAAATTCAATTAAACCTTCACTTATTCTTAAACCCAGCGATTCTTTAAATGCTTGAGATATAGCTAAAGATAAAGTTCTCATATCTTCATCTGATAATTCAGACATAGGCTTTTCTTTATTAAGAGCCTCCGCTAATATTTGAACTTGTTTAACTGCATCTTCAATTAACCCTGGATTATCTTTAAACTTCTTTCGTAAATTTCTATATGCTGAATCCCAAATTTCAATTTGCGTATTAGCATCATCCCTTAATGCAGCATTGTATGATATTATTTGACCATCTTTAGTTCTTCTATGAATAAATAAATAGTCTACTCTGAAATTTTCAAATCCTTTTATTACGGCTTGAAACAAATCATTCCTTTTTAAAGTTCCGGGAAGTATCCCATCCTGGAGTTGACCTTCCCACACTATACCTAAATCATTAAACAACCTTTCTTGTACTGCTCTTGTTTGAGGGTTATTTCTACTAAATAGATAAAGCCTTTGTAATATCTGAACAGGATCTGATATACCGGATATTGCTTTTAAAAATCCTGAATAAACTACAGAAAAATCAACAGGTATAACTATTTTTTCTTTAGACATGTTACCCTCGGCATCTTCAATATCTAATTCAAAATTACCAAACATATCAGGTCTTTGCTCTACTATAAGCTGACCTGTTAATGGATCAGTTTTCATTTTTTCATCAACTAGAGTAGTAGTACCTATATACTTTCTTAAAAAAGCAGATAAAGATCTAAAGCCTCCTGTCATAGAAGCATCTTTATCCCACTCACTAGTTGTTCTTAGACCAAATGAATTTTCTAATGTTCCATCTTCTTCTTCTGTAGTTTCTAAACCAACATCGTAAAATGATAATTCTTCTACTACAGCATCAACTAAATCTTTACCATAATTGTCAAGAGCATTATTTAAAGCAACAAGATTATCATATACAGATACATCTGTAATTGTTTGATATTGAGGACTATCAATGCTATATAATCTTCTATATGCATTTATAGTTTTATTGATTTCCGCAACTATATCAAAATCAGGATCTGTAGTTTTCTGTTGTTGATCTATAACTCTTGCTGTAATCTGAGATGTTAACCCTCTACCTATTTTACCATCTAGATATTTATATTCTATTTTACCACTTGGTAAAACAACTTTTTCAGTACGAAGTATTTTATTTGCTGAAACTGTAATGCCCATGTTAACTTCTTGTGTAAAGGAGTTAGCTGCAACACTGGCTGTTTTAAATTTACCAGAATCAATACCCTCATATAATAACCGCAGTTCAGTAGCATTATATGTTCCAAGTATAGATTTTATAAATTCCATTATTTTATTAAATAAAGATTTTATCCAAGAAGTTGTTTTAGTTTTTTTAGGATTTTCTTTAAATAATTGAAATTCATCAGCCATATATTCTTCATAGTATAGCTTTTCCAACTGCTCATTAGATAAGTTCTTATACTTTTCAATATCTGAATTTTTTAATCTTTGTAATTCACTTGCCAATGATACACCCTGCGCTCTAAGTTTAGCTCGTACTTCTTTCCTTGCAGCTACAATATATGTTTGCTGTTGTTCTGGTGTTAATAGCATTCTAAATACAGCATGAAATGCTTCATGATATGCATACTTAGATGAAGTTCCCGTATATATTGTACCATTTACTTCCATTTTTCCAGCAATATTTTTTATTGCCATAACAAAAGCACCAACCCTTTCACCCCCAGACTTCATATTATTACCAAGAGTTGCAATATCTTCTCTACCTATAAAGTCAGGAAGATTTTCATTAGCCCACTCAATGAATTCATTTATATCATTTACATCTGATTCAGATAAATTATCTGCTACAACTTTATTAGCTGACAGCTTATCTCTTATTTCGTTCTCTTCTTTATTAAGCTTTTTCCACCGAGGATCTTTTTTTGTTGCATCTTCAATTTGACTTAATGGTAAACCTCTTTTTAATACTTCAGCTTTAATAGCTTTCTTTTCATTTTCAATTTGAACAAGTCTCTCTGAAAGTTGGTTTCTATCTAATTCTTTAGTTATTGATTGATTGCTTGGTGCAGAACCTTGTTTAGTAGATGCGGGTTCTGGTTTAGTAGTGTCTGAAAGAGATGCTTTTAGTTTTGCAACTAATATATTTATTTGACCCGATACAGCTGGGTTTTGCAAAAGCTGCAGTTCTTTATTTGTAAGTGATTTTCCCGAATCATCGGCAACCATCTTATTAGCAATGAATTCTTTTTGGCCTTTAGTCAAATCTGCAAAATCATTATTCTTTAGTCTAGTAAATTCCTCTTCAGATAATAAATTTATATCATTTGAATTTGGATCTTGTTCTGAACTAGAATCTTGATTTATAGCTTGATCAATTGCTTCTGCTTCAGCAAGGGCCAAATCTTTTCTTGTATAAATCGCACCATCTAAATCTTTGCCTGAAGGAGTAAGAATTTTCCATCCACCTTCAGTCTTAACTACAGTATGTTCCCCGGTCTCTATGTCTGTGGGATTTGAAGTTGATGAACTTAATGCAGACGCTAATGGCAATACTGATTGAATTTGCTGTAAGTCAATACCGTCTATATTTGAAATCAGTTTTACATCTCCACGGACATTAGGTTGCACTGTTGCAACAACTTTAGATGCAATCTCATTTGCAGGTGCTGTAACTGAAAAGCCTTCTCTTATAGATCCTATATCAAACTTTAATTTAGAAGCAGCCTTCAATAAATCTTTTCTAGCGTCTGGTGTACTTTTAGTAACTGACTTACTCCATTCTTTTAATTGTGTATTTGCTTTATCAAATAAGTCATTAAAAATTTGAATTTTATCATCTAAATTTTCATACTCCTGTATTGAAGCTAAGTCATCCATATATACACTAACTGCAGACTTACCATCTCTATCATATATTTTTAATTGGATACTACCATTTGCAGTAAGATTTACATCAACGGTATATCCTGGTATATTTGTAGCAATAAAAAAGTTTAAATCATTAAGCTCAGCATTAAACTCAGAATTATAATTATTATTGGCTATTACACCTGCTTTTCTACCTTCTACTTGTTTGATGTTTTCTTTCTGAGATAAAGCAGATCTTTTTATTAATCTATCTGCTATATCTTCAAGAAGTTCTTTTGAGACAACATCAGACTTAACTGGAAAATAAGAGTAAGTTCCATTTTTACTCTTAACAATCATCACATATCTTCCTGCATTTGCTATACCATCCATCATAACAGAATTTTGTTCTGCCATTTCTTTCTTTATTCTTTCTGGAAATTCTACTCTTTCTTGAGGTGTACCACCTGTCATTGAAGTTATAAATCTAGAAGCAACATTACCTTTGCTATTTCTTCTATTTTCAACAATAACTGTATGGCCATCTACTTCATTTATCGAAAGTTTGTCAATACCTATTGTTTGACCAGTTGGTAAAAAATCCATTCTACCCGCAGTAGTTGATAAGTCTACACCTAATTGTTTTAATGTAAATTTCCCAGATTCTTTTTTACCAAGCAATGAAGATATTGTATCCATCATCTTATACTGAATGGCAAAATTTTTCTTAACGTTTTCAGCAGCTGTTTCAGCATCTGTGAATATTGAAAATAAATCTTTTACTTGATTAGCGTTTATATTTAGAGGATCAATTTGATTACCATTATTATCAAGTAATGCAATATCAGTATTTGGAAAATAACCAACTATGTTATCTTTAGGTAAGTTAAGATTTGCTTTATTCAAGACACCGTTAATTTTTCCTTGTAATGCCTTTGGTATTTTTAAAGCTATACTGTAAGTTTGAGTAGCCCTTTTTATCCTAGAGTTTGGAGCCTTATCTTCATACTTAAAGTTTTGACCAGTCAATGTTCCACCGTTTTGGGCCTTAACCACTTCAACTTCTAAAGCTGCTAATTCATCAGCATTAAGTGATGCGATTATTGCCTGAAATCTTCTTTGAGCAAGAACTTCATTTTCTGCTTTTGTTTTATCAAACTTATCATTTACATGATAAATTAAAGCAGTAGCTTCATCAACTCTCAATTTACTTACATCAGAAGGAACATTTAATTCTTGAAGTGATACTTCAGAAACTTTATATCGAGATTTAAACTCACCTGGATTTAATTTAATAGCTGCAGCATTTCTATTTTTCTTTGTACCTTTCATTAAAGATATCTTCCCGATTGGTAATAAATATAATCTACCACCAGCATTTACTTCTTTTGGTGTACCTATTACTATATATTTTTTACCTGTTGTTGAATCTACAACTTCAGTACCAAAAGATAAATCAACACCATCAAAAGAAAATACCCCATCTTGAGGAACTATATTATCTAATTTCTTTTGTGCAGCCTTAGCTTTTGCTTTATCACTAAATGCTAATCCAACATCTAATCCTGCAATATCTACAAGCTCTTGTTGTATTGGGGTGCCATCATTATAGACAACTTGATAAAAGACTGTACTTTCTCCTGAAACCGGATCTTTTACTGTAACCTCTATCACTTTTGTTTTATCACCTGGGGAAACAACAGTTTCTTCCGCAACATCAGTTCTTTCTCTTTCAAATTCAGGAATAAAAGTTTTAAATGTTGTATTTGTATCTCCTAATATTTTTGCTACTAATAGATTACCTTCTTGCAAAGATAACCAGTTAGTAAATCCTTTATCGGTATTGAATATATTATCTTTAGCATCCTTATCTTGTATATTAGATAATGTTTGATACCATAGTTTTTTTAAAGCCTGGTATGCTTTAATATGATTTTTTGCAACAGCTGTCTCAACAAACTTCTGAAAAGTCAAAGGCTTGATTCCCGCCTTTATACTCATTGCTCTATTTCTTTTATAGAGGTCTTTTAAAACTTCTTGTAATACAGGAGACTCTGATGCACTAGCACCGTAAACTAAGGCTTCCGGCCCTTCTATGCCAGCTTCTTCTAGTGCTTCATCTACTGAATCAGCAACTTCTTTTTGAACAGCTCCTTCTTCTCCTTCTTGTAATTTTTTCTTTTCTTCTTGTACTTTAGCTTGAGATGTTTGTTTATATACATCTATTATTCTCATAATTTTTGCATACAATTCGGGATCTGTAGATTCATTTACAATCCCTTCGTCACTCAAAAATGTTTTTAAGTCATCAGCATTTCCTGTTCTACCAAATGCAATAGCTTGATCTAAATCAACATAAATTCGCAACTTTAATAGTTCATTTAATACTTGGTTTATTTCTTTCTTGTTTATAAAGGCCCTTATAGCTTTCTCTAAAATCTCAAGTTTATTTTCATGAGCATATTTTAAATACTCATATCCTCTTCTTACTATATAATCTAATCTTTCAGGGTTAGCCAATATTGCTAATGATTTATCATAAACCCTTTGTCTATTTGATAAATGATTATGGTCTACTATTTTATTAACTACATCTTTAATTCTACCTTCATCTACAAAATCATCTTTAGTCTCAGCTACAAGTTTAAGATACGCTAATACTTTAGGCATAAGTTTTGAAGTTTTTCTTCTATCAAAACGTTTATCTTTTGCAGACAAAGTTTGATTTTCATCAGCATATAAAACATCTGCTATAGCTTGTAAAGCCAACAGCTTTTTTTCTTTTTGCTTTTTTAATAACTTTGTTCCCGCCTCACCTAAACCAGGTATTTCTTTTTCAAGCATTTCAATCTCTTTCAAAAGTGTTTTTTGATTTAGTAAAACTGTTATATCATTTGCAGCAATATCTTTTATAATAGGATCAGAGGCAAGCTCTTCATATATAGATGCGGCTCTTTCTCCTGCCCTAAGAAATCCATTCTTTGTAAATAAAGTTAACATTCTAGCATGTTCAAATGCTCTATGCTTTAATGTTTCATCTACCCATTCTCTAGAATTAGGTTCAAACTGAGTAGCGTCAAACGGATTTACATTCTTATCTTTATTATCACGATAAGTTTCCTCCATCTGATCAATGTTAGCTAATTGCTTTTTTATGCTTTCTCTTAACTTTCCACTTTTAGCTCTAATTTTTTCACTTGGAAATGCTTCAGCTAACTCCTCATCTGAAAGTGTTAGAAAGTCTTCAAGTTGTTCTCTAAAAAGATCTTGACTACCTGAGTTAAATATATGCACTAAGTTTGCAAATCTAGCTTCATCTTTAATATCAACGTGATCCATAATTTGGTTCTCATCCATTGCTATTTGAAGCTGACTAGCTGCTTGTTTTTGTGTTATAAAGTTTAAGCTTGACTCATCAAACATTGAAGTAACATCACTTGCTTGAGCATTCCATGTTTTATTCAAAACATCTACTGCATTTTTAACAAGTAAATCCGTATTTTTTTTATGATCAGCATACGCTTCTTTATTAAAAGTCATTTGATATAAAGCTGGTATACCTTCAAACACAGCTTTTTGAGGTCCTGAAACTACACCTCCCATCAAAAATCCTGACATAAATGTTTCAAAACCTTGTCCGCTAAACTGCTCACTTAATCCATGCAAAGCACTAGCTTTAGCTAAAGCTAAACCACCGGCAGAAGGATCAAACGCAAGTTCTTTAAAATAATCTTTAACTCCTGCAGATACAGCTTCTTGATAAGTTTCTTGAATACCTTCACTAACGTTTGCAGAAAAGAATCTCAAAGCTGCTCCAGCACCCATCATTGCTCCACCTTTTAAACCACCTGCTCTAACAGACTTATATAGATACTTTAGATTCATAAAGCTTTCGCCAACATCTTCAAAAACATCTTTGGCAATTTTTCCTCCTTGTACTGTTGCTTTTGTTTTTAATATACGTTTTGGTAATCCTTCGATAGTATCTCGCATTACCCTACTAAGACTTCTTTTAAATCCACCAAATGAATTACCTAGTAATAATTGATTAGATAAATATATTGCAGGTGCATTAAACATTGTTGTTGAAAAAGCTGCCTGTCTAGCTCTTTCATTTATAGCAATCATTTGCTCTGTTGTAACATCCCCAAGACCTTCTTTTAAATTTTTAGCAACTTGAATTGAATATTCATTTTGCATATGCTCTTTAAAAACACCACCAGCTTCCATTCTACCTTCACCTAAAGCCATATGAGCAGATCTTATATCTCTATAAAAACCACCAAAAGCTTTAGAATATTTAGCAAATTGAGTTAGATTTTCTCCAGCTTTTTGTGCAGTCTTTAATTGTTTAAATGCACCCATTGTTTCAGGAAGAAGCAATTTACCCAATATATTATCTCCATTTTTAACACCTTGCCAAAAATCTCTAGCTCTCTCACTATTTTTTAAACCATCAACTATTCTTCTACTAGCATTTGCCATTTTCCCAACACCAAAACTATCAACAATTCTTCTACCAAGTTTAGCTAACTTTGATAGTCTACTCACGTTTGCTGCAGTTTTAACAGCTGCCGCACCACCGAGAAGACCACCTGAAAGAGCAGTAGCACCCCACATAATTGCCTCTTCTAATGCAATAGATCCAATTATACCAAATGTATAACCAGATTGTAAAATCATATTATTCATAAATCCACCAAAGCCACCTTTGCTAGAATTACCAACTCTCATTGCGTCTTCAAACTCTACTGCACTTTGAAGATCCATTACATCATCACTAAACCAACTTCTATAAACACTAGCAAATCCTGTACTTGCAAGTGTTCCTACTTCACCCCACATTCTACCAGCATCATCCCACCAAGATGAGTTTTGATTGTAATATGTTTCATTATCTGCATATGGATGCCATCCTAATTCTGCAAATTTTGGGTGAGCATAATATCTATCAAAACTACTTTCTCTTATTCCAACTGCAATTGGATCCGCAATGTTTGCTGTAGGATCTGAGAAGATATCATTACCCTTTACTTTATCTACTTTTATATCACCCAAACTATGCAGAGCTCGCATCTTACCTTCTGCTGTACTTAAGTCTGGAGCTTGTCCTTGTTGATATGGATTAAATAAACCTGTTGCTTGTCCTGGATCTGGATTATTATAATTAGATGTAGCAGGCATAGCAAATCTATTAACCATATCAGAATGCTCATTTAACATGGCTTGATACTCAGGATCAACAGATTCATCAAAAACTGCTAACTCAGGGGGCATTTCTAATTCCGCAATACTTTCAAAAACAAACTGGTCTTGAGGTATACCTGGTGCAGGGTTTGGTACTCTAGACTCCTCAATAGATTTATTTAATTCTTCAGACATATTTATTTGGGTTGTGATTCATATTCTTTAGCGTTATTAACACTAACTGCTTCAAGATATGAAAGGTATTTTTGTATTTGTAAATCTAGTTCACTTCTATTAGATTGGCTCATGGGATTTCCATTACTATCTAAAAAGTTAGTAACATGTGTTTCTCCCATATAATCAAGATTTCCAGTTTCAGTATTAAACTGTATTTGATCTACATATAGTTGATAGTTGCCAGATGCATCTTCTAAAACCCTTAACTTACCGCCTTTAGGTATTACTTCAATAGCTTGACTATCTTGACTACTTGCTATATCTACAGCATAAGATGAGAAGTTAAATTCACCAAATCTTAAAGGATTTTTATCTTCTCTTTTAGGGATTACAACACTGATGGTTTGATATTTATAAAGTTCGTCCTCATCAATACCTAGTGTGCCTTTATACTTATCTATAAAGTCTTGTGATAGTTTAACTTTATATCCAGCATTTCCATCCATCCCTGATTTAGTTGATGCATATGATGGATCTGCGCTTATTGATGGAAAATATTCTATAGTTGCATTAGGGTAATCAGATTTTGTTGCGCCTTTTTGTTGCATTCTTTTCACCTCTCTGTAGTATTCATCTAAAAGAGTTCTGCCTATTCGTTTTACTTTATCTTTTCCTACTTCCTCACCTGAAAGTATTTCACTTTCTTCGTCCCATTCAGATGTAAATATATTAATTCTATCATCTTCATCACCTTTTGTAACATCGTATGCTAATACATATTTACCTTGAGCATTACTCAAGTTCTGATCTGCTTCAAATAGAGATCTAAATATATCGTAAGAATCTCCTTCTAATGCTAAAGGATCAACGTTAACTGAATATACAGGATTAGATGTAAGTTCACCAGTTGTCATATTAGCATCACTAACACCTCTCATAGCTTGATTTACATCATATGTTTGAAACATTGGAGAATGAGCAGCTTTTTCACCACTTTTGCTTTTAATTTCAGCAACCTCTGAATCAAAGCCTCCGGTCATAGTATAGTTAGCTAGCTCATATAATTTATTATAAAGAGTGTATGCCGCTATATCAGAAAGATCTTTTTGAAAAGATAAAGGTGAATCTTTATCAACAGTTACACCTATTCCGGAATTCAATATTCTAGTCTCTTCATCTATATCATCGTCTAATCTAGCATTTCCAGTTTCAACACCAGCACCGGGATCCCATCCTCTGATCCCAATCGGTCCACCAAGCGGTCCACCTTTATATGATGGCCTTTCAGCATTATGACCCCAAGCTATAGGGGCCCAATTATCATCATAATCTCTTGTTCTTTCAAATGCATTATGTTTTAATATATGGGTATCATCCAAGAATGTATCCTCAGAACTTGTTCCGCCTTTTTTAGCCCAATCTGCAAAAGCTGCTGCATACTCAGCTTTAGTATACATTTTAGTTGTACCTTTTTCATCTTCGTAAAAGAGGTTGGGCATATACTCGCCTTCTGCGTTCTTTTGTTTTGATACCTTAAATAATTCTTCACCACCTTCCATGACACCCATGATATCAGTAAACATAGCTTTATCAAGATTGCCCTTCATTGTATTATAAAGCTTTGATTGTACTACATCAACTTTATTTTTTGTACTCCGGACATCATTATAATCTCTGAGAACTTCCATGTATTCTTTACCGCCATCTGAAGCTAACCATGCAGGAGCTTTATTTCCACCTAATGATATTCTATCAGCCTCTGAAACTTTTAATATATTACCTACATTTGCAAATTCCTGATTTATTAAATCACTATGAACTTGAATTCCATCAGCATCTGTCTCTAGAAGTTTCTTTCTTAGCTCAGGCAATGATCCACTAAATCCACCAACGGTATATCTACCAGTACCATTATTTTGAGTATTCTGTATTGTTTTTAATATTACATCTACAGCCTTAGAGTTAACTTTACCATCTAATTGTAAGACTCTACCTTTTTGATTTTTAATAAAATCAGCGTCCATATCTAGTTCACCATCTTCATCAACTAAGTCACTATCCAATGTTCCAGCCTCTCCTGTTTTTACAACAGACATAAAATCCATATTACCAGAAGAATTATTCTTTGCTTCTGCTTCCTCTTCTGCTTTTATTTCCTTCAACTTATATGCATGCTTTCTAGCATCTCTTTGAGCATCATACATTGCCTGAACTTTCATCTTACCGTAGACATTAGCTTCAAGACCAACCTTTTTTCCAATATTACTGTATGAAATAGCGGCAGCTTGAAGATCCGATTGCATGTTATAGTTCATTATTAAAGAATATGCTCTATTCAATAAAGATTGTTTATTTTCAGTATTCACACCTTTATTATCAGCAAGTGCTTCTCTATCTGATTGCAATGCCATTTCTAAAGCGTCATACTTTGATAAAGCCTCATTCATTTCTTTTTGTGCTTTTGTACCTTCAGCAACGCCATATTGTTTTTTATAATTCTCCCAAGATACTACAACGGCTTTTTGTTCAGTTTTCTTCTTATCTAATTTTGCAGTTCTATCTGCAATCAAACTTTCCATTCTATTAATCTGCTCTGTAGCCCAAGCTGTCTCACCTTCATCAACTGACGCAAAGCTTCCTTCTTCAACACCTTGCTCTGCAAACCTTCTTGATCTTACAAATGCATCTGCATGATATGCTTGAACAACTCTAGGATCATTTTGTAAAGTTTTTTGAACCATTTGCAATGCTTGATTCGTTATAAGATCACCATTTTCTTTTTTTATAATCCACAACCCGTCTTCACTTGGTTGATCAATTGCAGCTGTTAAACCAGATTCCTTTAAAACATTAAGCGCCTCTTCATAAAGATTTGCGTTTGCTATATACTTTGGAGCTCTCATTTTCAGAGCATCCTCCTCTGAAGCATTAACAAAATCTTGCATCTCGTATCCCATCTTCTGAACACCTGTTTGCCAATACAAAGAACGCTCTTCTCTATTAGGTGCATTCTGCATCATATTGACTTTTTGCATTTCGTTTTTATATTGTCTGGTAGTAACTAAATCTTTAACAATTAAGTCTTCTTCAAAAAATGGTCTAAATATACCTTTGGCAGCTTCAGTGTTTTGCATAACCGATAAATCCATTCCTGATATTTGCTGTAGTTTTGGTCCAAGATTGTTTGCAAATTGATCTCGCATTGCTTGAGTATCACCTCTAGATAAATCTCCGTATACTACTTTGCTATATAAGTCATTTACTGCTTTATAATTAGTGTTATATTTTTGAGTCTTTACATCTAAAACATTAGATAAGAACTTATAGTCCGGTGTAAACGGCTTAAAGTTTGGTAAATAAGATTGTACTCCTGGTATATAAGTTGCCATAATACTAAATTAATGAAATTTTATAAGTTTAATAAACATATTAAAAACACTTTTAAGGTTTAATAACCCATCTTTCCTGTGTAAAATGGAACAGCATATGGTTTTATTTTTTCACCACCTCTTTTTCCACTTCTATATTGACCGGTCATACCTGAAGGATTGCTTCTCATTTCTCGCTGCATATAGCTTTCTTGAGGTTGCATCCCCGCTTGATTTCTAGCGTGTTGAGCCATCAGACCTTCCATTACTTTAGCAGATGGATCTTCACCTGTTGCAAGCTTCCATCTTGTAGCAAGTTCTGTGTATCTATTCATAAAGTCATATTCGCCAGGTTGATCAACTGGATTAAGTGCTTTTGAATTTGTTTGAAACACCATGCCGCCTGAAGCAGGATCAATGTTATAATAGTCTTGTATTGAGTTAAGATTAAATGTATTAGCTCTATTTGTGATTGCACTACCTAAAGCATCTGCGTATTGCTCTCTATCAAAGTTCTTTTCATCCATATACGTTTGAAGAACTTTTTGAGTATCATCATACTCTTTAACCCTTCTTCTATCTTGTTCTTGATTAGCCATTTGATCATATTGAGCTTGTATGGCTAAACCTCTATTAATAGTTCCTGTATTTCTTTGATTAGCTCTACCAATTTCATTTGCAATCTCTAGAGCAGCTTTACCCTGAGCTTGAGCATTTCTTGCAGCCATACTTTGTGGTCCAGCAAAAGCGCCAATAGCTTGTTGAGAAACACCCAGTTGTTCATTAATTGCAGCAATAGCTCTAGTTGGATCTTCTAATACAAAATCATAATTTGTTTTTTGCACTGCTGGTTGCCAGGGCATAAACATATCCCTTTGCCTATTTCCAATTGAATTAAGCTTTAGCATATCCTGAGTCCACCAATCTGCTTTTGGTTTTACATATGGTGTAGATATTTCAGGAACATCAATCTCTTTTATAGGTGTAGGTGTTTTTGTCGGTGTTGGTGTTGGATCCGGTGTTTCTTTTTCAGGCTCTTCAAATAAAGGTGCGCTATATGTATGCCCCCCAAAATCACCATCTGTACTTTCACCAGATCTATATTTATTATCAAATGTGCCTTCTGGAAAAGTAATATCTTTAGCCCAAGGGTTTTTCTTTCTAAAATAGGCTTCTCTTGCTTTAGCTGTAGAACCTTTTCCTTTAAAGTAAGGGAAATAAGCTTCACCCTGATTTTTCATAGCATACTCGTATGCCCTTTTTTCATATTCTTGTTGAAACTCTTTAACCCATTTACCTTGCCCATACTTATATCCATCAAGTTTTGTAGCCCAAGGAAACCTTGTTTCAAAATCTTGTTGTTTATCAGGATCTAGTAAATTTAAGTCACCATAGTATACAATATCTCCATCTGCATTTTTAACAGAAGGTTGAATCTTTAATCTGGTTGTACCTAGATCTTCAGCTACAAGATCTCCATGTATCATATTTCCTTCAGAGTCTTTATATATAGTTGCAATTTTTTGACGAGATTCATCATAAATAACTACTCTCTTGGCTTTAACATTTTTCTTTTTTCCGTCATCTGTTTTTACAACAACAGTTGTTTCTTCTTCTTCCTTTTGTTCTTCTGGAATATTATCTGTATTTATTTCAGCAACAGGCACCTTTTCTCTAAGTACATCAAATGTATTGCCCAGATCATTTGTAGAATACCAAGATGGCCATTGAGGATCTTCTGAATTTGGAAAACCGTCACCATCATGATCTCCATCATCACCAAGGAATTTCCTTAAATAGCTTATATCATCTGTACTGTTTAGTTTATTAAAATCAAATTCCATTCCGTTTTGAGCAATCTCTCTTCCAAATTTAGATCTATAAGAATCAAAGCCAGATGCGCCAGAACCATCACCAGCAATAATATCACCAGCAAGTCCTGTATTTACATCATAAGTCCCTTGACTCATCATTGGATCAAAGTTCATACCCATATTATCAGCCATGCCCATTTTAAGTAAGTCTTGATTAGCCTGCCTACCTCTTTTTGTTTTAATTCTTTCTTTAGCTAAACCTGCACCTTTGACAATAGCATCTGAAGTTTTCCCAAGCTTTTCAGCAAAAGGACTATCCATAAACTGATTATAACCCCTTTTAATCCTATCGCCAATACTGCCTTTATCTCTTTCTACAGTTGGATCATCTGAACCATCAAAAAACTTAGCACCTATGTCTATCTTACCTCCTGCCATATCGGACATTTTTTGCTCATAAGGGGTAGGACCTAATGCTGGATTTTCTTTTTGCAATTGAGCATCCGCAACAATATCTCTAGAACTAGCATAATCCATAGGCTTCTGAAGTTCTTCAAAATATTCTTGAGTTGGTGCAGTACTTAAATCCATTGCATTTATCATATTCCAAAACTCTCCTCCCGGCTGCATCATGGGCATACCTTGTTCTGGTGGCATCATACCTTGTTCTGGTGGCGGCATCATACCTTGCGGCATCTGCGCCATAGGATCCGCTGCTTGCATTTGAGCTGGATCCATAGGCATTCCCTCCATACCTGGAGCTTGTTGCTGTTGTTGAGCTTGTTGTTCTGCTTGTTGCATCAGTTGTTGCATCATCATTACTTGCTCTTGTTGTTCTGGAGGTAGTGCGGCAATAGCTCTTTCAGCTGCTTGCTTTTCACTAATCTCTTCTATTTTTGCAGTAAACTGAATTGGATCTTCTCCAATAGATTCTAAGTATGGATGTGCCGCTAAAGGCACCCCTTCTTCAAAACCTTTCTTAGCTTCTTGAACAAATGAAAGTTTAGATAAACTTTCCATATTCTTCTTAAGCATAAGTTCTGCAGAACTAGCTTGAATTTTATCAACATAGTCATCATTCATTAAACCATAATATTTATTAAGGTCATATTTCTTTGATACTTTTGCCGGTGTCATCTTCTTTCTAGAATCTATATCAAACTCTTTTAGAGTATTCCTGTCAAGCTTCATTTTATTTGTATCCGAAAATATAAATGATTGCTCAGGTAAAAACATAGGTACTCCACCGCTAGAGTGTCTCGGACCCTTTATGTCATAAAGACCAAAGTTTCCATCATTGCTTAAATCTGTTAAAACAGTTTCCCCACCTTCAGCTTCTAAGTTTGATTTTTCTCTAGGTACTGATGATAAACTATAACGCACATCTGTACTATCCGGACTACCCATTCCTTGAGAATGATCTGAAAAAGTTGTAAGACCATAATCAGCCTGGTCTCCTGTAACTGGACCACCATGAGCCATCTTAACTTCTCCATTAACTATCTCAACTCCATCCGGTAGATTATTAATTTGTACTTTATGTTTAATCTTTTTACTCATATTATAAGTATTTAATTTCAGCACCAAGTGCCATTAGCTTTGCTATAGTTTCTGTATCTAGCTCAACACTTCCACCAGATTTTTTAATCTTACCACCTGTCAAATTCCAAAATCTAGTAGGATTATGCTGAATCTGCTTATCTTTATCAAAAGGATGTCTTACTTTGCTCATAAACTTTCCTACTTTAGTGAACTCATTGGGCTTATCACGCTCACGGCCAAAATTAAAGCCACTACTTCGTTCCTTTCTACCATAACCTTCTAACGCATCACCTGTTATGCCGGCTTCTTCAGCTCTTTGACGATCTCTCTCCTGATCTTGCCCATGCAACTTTGCATTTAGTTTCCAATTATACCTCTCATGTTGAGGCTTACTAATTCCAAAGCCTCGACCTGGTTCCATTATAGCTTTATTAGCTTTTCGTTGAGTTCTCATAACGTCACCAGGAACTTGACCTCTAAAGGATCTAGGATCCATTTTAAATGCAGAACTATTAACTATACCTAACTGATCTTCTGATAATCCACTCTTATCTATATTTGCCCAATCGCTATCTCCAACCATTGCATTAGGCTTTACAAACTTATGAAATCTTTTTTTACCAGCTAATGGCTGAGGTGTACCTGGGGGATCTTCTGGAAGATCCATTGCTCCACCAACTGCCATTTTTTGCAATTCCTCCAATGCCATTCTATATCTTCTATTACCTTGTCCTTCCATTTCCGATAACCTTTGTCTTTCTCCCTCTGCAATCTCTATCATCGGATTTGATGGCATATACATTTCCATCATGCCAGGCTCCATGGGAATCATCTGTTGAGTTTGACCACCTTTTTCTCTACTATAATTTAGTTGAGGATCTTGCCAAGCATTAGCTTCTCTAATTTTACTAAGAGCTGCCTCAGCTTCCATCATCTTAGCTTTTAATCCAGGAGTAGCTCCAACATATTTCATTACGCCAGAGTCATCTGTATAATAATCACCTTCGCCTGTAGCCATTGGATCGCTTCCATCTTGCCGTCTTAATGAATATCCTGAATATACATTTCCTGGATTATTATATAAATCTAAAGTATCATCATCACCATAACCTGCAGATATTACACTATGCTGTGAACCACTAGATGGGCCACCTGGTTGATCATACATATGACCTCTGATTAGATCCCCTTCTTCTGTTGGCATAGTCCCTTTAGGTTGAAGCTCAAATCCAAAATTTTCAGCATTAGAGTTAAACTGCGCATTACCCGGTATAATTGGAAGTGGGTCTCCAGGACCATAAGTTCTACCATTGAGTTTAAACGGCTTTGTACCTTCTGGAATTGTCGCACCAGCTTCTCTCATTATTTGACAAGAATATGTATTACAAGCAAAGCCTGTATTATTTACCCAGTTTGCCAAGTTATCTGATATACCCACATCTGAATAAGATGCTCCAGCCTCGCCATGTTGTCTAGCTAGATCTGATGTTTTCTTTCTAACAGCCATTACTCTTGCCATCTCTTCATCATATGCTGCTTTAGCTGCATCATACGCTGCTTGTTCTTGAGAAACTTCAGGTACAAATTCAGTATCGTTAGAGGCTACTTCAATCCCTGGTTGTGCCTTTCCTCCAAATCTTCTTTGATTATAAAAAGAAGTCGGGTTATAATTTTGCCAATCTGGCTTATTTGAATTCATCATCATTATATCATTTAATATTTGATTGTTATTTTCAGGAGCTGCATCAGGAGCATAGTACACAGACTGACCTGATTCATCAACACCGAATGTAGTGTTTTCCGGTAAATCTTTAGATGCATTAAATGCAGCCATATCTTCACCAACTTGCAAGAATTGCTGTCTTTCCTCTTCAGATAAATTTTTACCTCTATCTATAAAATCTGAAAGATTCATCATGTCGGATCTTGCTTCCTCCATAGCTTTTTTGTATTCCCTTCTTACTTTACCTTTACCTTTATTTGTATATAGATCCCAATCAACATCTTTAGGCATTACTAAAGTTTCATACTTTTGAGTTTCTGGATTAAACTTTATACTTGTTCTTGGAATTAAATCAGCAGCTGCCTCTTCCTTTGTAGGTAGTGGTGTACCATCCTTACTAGCTTCATAAAGATCCCTAGCATTAGTAGAATAGTTTAGTTTATCTGGATCATAGTTTGGATCATTTGGATCTACTGTAATCTTATAATTATAATCATCTGCTTTAGAAAGCTTATGTCTTTTTCTTTTAGCTTTGTTATCTCTAAATGCACCGGACATTAATCCAGTTTCTGGATTTATTTTTCCGCTAAATAGATTAGACATAGATTCAGCAAATGCATTTGCAGCATTTATAGGGTCTCCTTTCATACCTAAATCCATAGGCATATAGTTAGAGAGTGGATTAGCAACGTAACCATCTCTTTCTCCAAAGAACTGATTTATAGTAGATCTTCTACCTTTTGGTAATAAAGCTCTTTGATCCCTATTAAAGGCACCACCACGTTCATACAAACCTGTCCATTTTCCAAATCTATCATAAGCATCTTCAGCACCCTCCATAACATCATAGAAACCTTCTTGTATATCATCTCCAAGATCATTATCAATATAATTATAAGTATCTCTAGCGCCCTTATATAGATCACCTGTAGTTTGAATAAGATGGTTTAAATCTAAACCAGTTTTTACTCCAGGATTATTACCGCTATGAATCCAGTTGGGTAAAAGATTAGCCATATCTTTTACCTGTTGCGTTCTAGATATAGGTGCGCCTATTGGATTTGCACCAAAGTTTTTAGTAATAGTATTAAAAACCATAGATGGATCTGTAAGATCTCCTTCTGGAACGAACGGTAATGATTTACCTACAGATTTATCATCAATACCAAAACCTCTACATACACCATCAGCACAGTTGTTATTCACAACGTCATAAACCTGACTATCTTCTAGTCCTGCGCTGTAAAGATAATTAGTTAGCTGATCTTCATTTAAGTCTATATCAGCATAACGCATTCCTTCTTCTTCTAATCTTTTATCTAATTTTGCTTTACTAGCAAAATGCCTTCCTCTCCCTGCACTGGGCCCTCTATTGTAATCACTCTTCTGCCATTTATTTATAAATGCTTCTTGTTTCTTGTTATCGGCATCCATATAATGTGTTATGGGTTTTCCATTAGCATCAACTAAAATAGACTCAATATGTCCTGGTAACATTGTTCCTCCAGGACCATCATATCCTTTTGGATATTCAATAATTCTGATTTTATACCCACCTTTTAATATATCAGCCATTGTTGGTATTCCATCGGAAGATTTACTTGTAGATTTAGTTGCATCAAGTTTTTTCTTAGCTGCAGCTTCTCTTTCTTGCATCTTTCTTTTAGCTTCAGCAATCTTAGTTTTATGCTCATACTGGCGAAATGCTTTTTCATCTTCCCCATATATCTTCCACTTAATATTAGTAAGTGGATCACCTTTAGCTTCTATCCAATTATCTTTGCCAACTTCTCTAGTATAGTATTTATCACCATCTTTTCTATATTGCCAGCCACCTTGTTCTTGAAACAACTTATCTTCTTCTGCAATTTCGTCATCTGGATCTCTTGACATCATATCTTCATCGGATACTTCCTCGCCATCTTGCATTTGCTGTTGTTGAGGTTGTTGAGTTCTTTCTTGTTGTGCTCTTTTTTGCATAGACTCAAGCTCTGAAAATGCATCCATCACATCAGATTCATCATTACCTGCAGCAAGTAGAGCTTGTTGAATATCTTCTGTAGGAATTCTTTGGTTAGCCAATTCAACAATAACTTGCTTTATGTCAGCACCTTGTTCCATTGCACCTCTAATACTCTCAACTAAATCAGAAACTCCAGCTTGTTGCATTTCTGCTTGCTGCTGTGCGGCTTGCTGCTGTGCGGCCTGTTGTTGCCCACCTTCCTGCATTAAACTTTTTTTGTTTACTCTTAAATTTCTCATACTATATTATAATATACAAATAATTAACTTAGCGTCCAATTATATAGCTCATGATGTAGTTACTTGGAGATAGTCTATTTGCTTTAGCCTCACCATAATAAACTCTATTAAGTTTATCATAATTTTTCACTGCTTCTTTTGTTTTTACTTTACCATTAACATAGTTTTTATATAGTTTAAAAGGTTTTGACATAACACCACCACCTAGTTTAAACTGCTCCGGTACATTTTCATTGTATGTACCAACTATACTATTTAATATTTTAGATCTTTCAGATAATGTGCTAGTCGAGCCATTCAATTTTTGAACTTCTTTATTTAAAGCCTCTTGCATTCTTTGAACATACTCAGGTGTAATTTCACCCCCAAGTCTTTCTTCTGCTAAATCTTCTGTTTTTTGTTTAAGTTTGTTATAAACTCTCAATACATTTTTAGCATATTCAGAATTACCTTGAGCATCTCCTGTACGCAAAGCTGTTGGTGATTGCCAGTTATAAGCAAACATTTCTTCAACACTTAGGTCTTCTTTATTACCGTTTGTTATTTTGTCAACTAAGATTTCTCCATCTTTTTCATATACTCTATACTTACCCTCTTTTACTTCATCAAACTTTGCTTGAATTTCATCTAAGTCATAATCCCATCCAACAGCATTTTCAAAAGGTACAACAACTCCTTCATCAGTCTTAAACTCCTCGCCATTATATGTTATATTAACATTCATACCGAAGGTTTCTCTAATGTCTGATCTTGGTTTATAAGTTCTAACTCCAGATTTGCTGCCATCCTTATAGTTTTTCTTAGCAGCTTGTAAATTCCTTTTACCGTAAATCATAGATGCTATTGCAGACTTAACAGGATCAAATAAATCAGCCTCTTCTGTTATGCCATATTTTTTTGCAATTGGTGCTAAAGCTTCATCATCTAAAATATTATTAATGTTTAACTGAGTAAGTCCTTGAGTATCACCTTGCCACTCACTAATAAATTGCGGAACATAGCTATCTTCAAAACTTTTTCCGCCAGAACTTTCTTGCATTGTTTGAGCTAAGAGAAGGGATGATATCATATTATAGTCTTCCTCATTAATATCCAAATCATTCATCAACTGTACTTTTTTGCTAACCAATGTATCATGAAATGGCTTTAGCATATCAGCGTCTCCTTTATCATATAATTCCGTTTGCAAAGCTTCTTCATTAAGATTTAACTTTTCAGGTGTATTATTAAATAAACCCTTCTCTTCTAAAAACCCTTTACCTTTACCTTCTTGATCTTTTGGAAATGTTATATTAGTTAATCTACTTAAATCATAGCTATGTGTATTAGTGGAATATTTATCTCCGGTTATAACTGTATACTCACCATAATCATATACTACAGGATCCCCTTCTTCAGTATAACCTACTACTACCGCACTATGATATGAGCTGCTTAATCCTTTAGATTCATTATACCCCTTACGTTTCCTATTTGTCCCAAAACCAATTATAGTTCCTATTGGCATTGACTTAATTATATTAGATCTTGCATCTAAATCTAATTTTGTAAAATCACCTTCGTCTCCTGTAAATAAATTCGTACCGCCTTTTTCAGTCATTATACCATGTATATCCCAACTATCTGCTGTCATATCTAGATCATCAGGATAGTCACCATCTGAATTGCCCTCTCTTTGTCTACCTTCCGCTAAAAAGTATGGGTTTCGATCTATCCATGATTGTTCTGCATCTGTAAGAGGTCTTTCTTCTACGCCTTTTGGCCCAAAAACAACTTGACCATCATTATTTAATTTATATCCCGGACTATCCCAGTCAGCTTTTTTAGCACTGCTTATACCCAAATTTTCTTTAAGTCTTTGTTCAGAAGGAAATAATTCAGATGAATATCTGTTTCCAATTCTTTTATCATACACATCAAAAGCTTGTGCTAGGCAAGTACCTTCAGCACAAAATTGATCGGGATTTTCGTTCATGTATTCAATATCATCTACTGTATACATAAAGTCTCCAACAAATGGATCTTTACTATCTTTAGTCTCTACTCCTTCTTGCGCATATATTTTAGGTTTTAAGCTTACTAATCCACCAACCTTAAATTCAAGAGCATTAACTTTACTATTATCATTCGATATTTGACGGTCAGTTTTATTAGCATCCTCATCACCATAGAATATTTTATCTATTCCTTTTACACCAGCCTTTGTTCCATATGTAACTAAGCCCGTACCTTTAGCAATGTTTGCACCCGGTATAAAATTTAATCCTGCTTTTACAAAGTCATCTGTACTACCCTCGCCATGTATTATTCTATCTACAGCGTCTCTTGATTCATACATTCCATATGCAGTAGCTGCACCCCAAGCATCATTTGAAAGTCCAAATTTCTTAGTTACATCAAAAACATCATCTATATTTTTTTGCATTGCAGCATTACCTGATGATATGAAATTACTTTTCAAGTAATGTTTATTAATATCACTTAAACTACCTGCATTATATTTATTTAAAATCTTACTGCTGCTTTTAGCATCTCCAATTTTATTTAAAACTCTATTAACAGGATTTATTGTGTTTTTATAAACATCTTTTGCTTTGTCTGTATATTTTAATCCTTTGCCTGCATATTTTGCAATTTTACCTGCTTTACCAAGCAAACCAATTCCAGGCACTATACCCGCTATAGTCAATGCGTTATTTCCATCTGTAAGAGCACTTAGACCATTATCAGCCAAATCAACACCTAAATTCACCGCATCAGTAACACCTACTAAATCTGCAATATTCATATAAGTACTAAGTCCAGGAACATCCTGAAGAAATTCTAATCTATCATCAGCATTCTGTTGTTCGTACTCACCACTAATCCGGTCCATGTATTCATCATGTGTTTCGCCTGTACGCTCCCATTCCTGAACTAAGTTACCACCAAATCCATCATGACCTGATTCCATTCTATCCTTTTCTTTCCGAGCTCTCTCTTCTGCAGCAGCTTTATCCTCCCTTTCCATTCTGAGTCTTTCACTCTCATCATATTCTTCTTGAGTCTGACCTCTGTTGCTTAAAAAGTTTTCTTGCTCGCGTTTTACTGCAGCATCTATTTCTTCTTCGGTTGCTCCTGGTTTAGCATATTGTATATATCTATCTTCTTCATCTCCATATGGATCATAGAAATCATCAGCATACTGCTCCATGTTTTTAATTTCAGACCCAAAAGCCGGTATACCCAATTCTTCATTACCATAAACTAAATCTAAAGGATGATTTGCTTTTTCAAGAAGACCCTGAATGTATTCAGTATCTTCCATTTTTCTTTTTTGCTTTTCTCCTACTACAAATTCAGCTCTTTCAGTAGATGTTGCATAGCCTGTTTTATCATCTCCAAATACATTAGTTATAGCTCTATAGCCAGTACTACCTTCTTCGCCAGCATCTTTCCAAGTACCAGAACCTTTCTTTCTTTGATAATAGCTCATTACTCCTGTTACAGGATCTTTAGATCTTTTATATTCATAACTGTCATTTGGTCTATTGCTAATAATTTTTTCTCCCGATTCATCATCATCAATAATATCGCTTGCAGAAACAGCAGTCTCACCTCCAGGTTGATACATTTGTTGTGGATTGTAATTAGACATAAACTCTTTCATAAGCCTCTGCTTTTCATTTTCTACAAACATGGGAGCTATTTTTTTATAGTTCTCTGAGAAATAGGCAGCATCTTCTGGTCTATCAAATCTCATTTCTTCATTTGCTATAGGTCCCGTCAATTCTAATTTACCATTAACTTCTTGTATATTAGGAACAGCATAGTTATCATAACTACCCATATAATGAGTTCCAGTATAACCATTATCAAATTGGTATGGATTATCAACAGGAGCAACCATTCTTTTAGCTGCAGGATTACCTCTTTCATACTCATAAGCCAATCTTGCTTTCATCATAGCATTCATAGCAGCTTCATCTACCGGAGCTTCTTTTGCTCTAGGACCTGAAGTATTTATTATTTCATCCCCGTTTTGAGCCATCTGCATTTGATCTGAAGAAACGCTTTGATTACTGGCAATATTATTTAACATCCATTTAATATCTTCCGGAGAGTAAGCATCAAATAATCTTTTAGCTGATTTGTACTTGCTGTCTTTAATTAAAGCTTGTATTTTAGACATGTCCTCATCAGTAATATCTTTTGTA